>Ga0208017_100031_pt1 | contig 94739 bp, 76 predicted proteins | sample 30_taG_FD_184104 | JGI IMG/M metagenome (GOLD analysis project Ga0208017, IMG submission 184104) | Marine viral communities from Cariaco Basin, Caribbean Sea - 30_WHOI_OMZ (SPAdes) (version 2) | ecosystem: Environmental > Aquatic > Marine > Oceanic | place: Caribbean Sea: Cariaco Basin... | reverse complement strand
TTCTTCTGTAAGCTGAAAGATTTCAAGAAAATTGCCATGCGTGCTGAAAAAACGGATGAGTCGTTTGCTGCTAATATCTATTTAGCAGCGACGATTATCCATTTACGGTAATTGTCAACACACCCTAGAATATCTACCGCTAATTTTAGCTAGTATGGTATTTCAATATTTGCTAGACTACTTTTATATTCTGTTTGGTAAATTGATTGTACTAATGCTAATGATTTACTGATCAATAATCTCAACTCTCTAACCTTGCACTCTGTTAAATCATATACATACAATTCTCAGCGAAAGCACCTAAGAGCAACTATTAGGGCGTGTTTAACACGCCTTAATAAATATAGTTAGCTGAATGTAAAACTGTTATGGATTTGAACGCGCTACTGGTATAAATTTTACTTGTGTGCTGCGTTCCCAGAGGCTGCGCAACCTACGTTTAAAAATAGCATCCCAGTAGCGCTATGACATTTTTAGAGTGTATCGACTATAGTAATAACTTAGTATGACTTTAAAACCAGTAAAAAATAAGCTGGTATACACAACAATAAGGACTGTTAATAACAATAAGGACTGTTAATTATGTACACTTTCTTAGCCTTAGCGCCAATTCTCGTTGTATTCATACTACTCATAGTTATGCGCCTGCCAGCTAAGATATCTATGAGTATTGCCTATTTGGTGACAGCTCTGCTAGCCTTTTTCATTTGGCACGCTAGTGGTGCTCAGGTAGCGGCTGCTACTGTTAATGGGATTATTGTGGCACTTACTATTTTATTCATTGTATTCGCAGCTATTTTACTGCTGAATACGCTGAAAGAAAGCGGCGCTCTTGTGGCCATACGTAAGGGCTTTATGGATATTTCACCTGATAGGCGCGTCCAAGCGATCATTGTGGCATGGTTGTTCTGCTCTTTAGTAGAAGGTTCATCAGGATTCGGAACACCATCTGCAGTGGGTGCTCCGCTGTTGTTGGCTTTAGGCTTTCCAGCGATGGCATCGGTCATGGTTATTCTTATCATTCAATCTACACCCGTATCATTCGGTGCAGTTGGTACGCCTCTACTACTTGGCGTTTGGTCTGGTATTACTGATAAACAAGATTTAGCACAGTCCATTGCCCCTACTACTGCCGAAAATTATTTATTACAGATTACAGCTAACGTAGGCCTTGTACATGCGCTTATTGGGTTTTTGATACCTTTAATTTTAAGTGCTTTTTTGACAAGGTTCTTTGGTGAAAAACGCTCCTTCATAGAAGGGCTTAAAGTATGGCCATTTGCCATTTTTGCAGGTCTTTGCTTTACTATTCCTTATTTTTTGGTTGCTAAATTTCTAGGGCCTGAGTTCCCTTCACTCATTGGCGGTTTCATTGGGTTGTTAATTGTACTTCCCGCTGCTAAGCGTGGTTTTTTGATGCCTAAAGATACTTTTGATTTTGCCCCTCGCGCAAAATGGGACAAAGACTGGCTGGGTACTTTAGACGAGGTAAAATATGATGATTCAGCAACCCCAAAGTTCTCTTTAATTCGTGCATTTTCGCCCTATTTCATTGTGATTGCCTTATTGGTCATAACTCGAGTGATTGCACCACTCAAAGCTTTTCTGGTAGGGGATTTAACAACCATTAGCCTTACTAATCTTTTTGGTACAACAATCTCTAGTAAGATACAGCTCGCCTACTCTCCTGGTAGCATTCTAATTATTACTTCTTTATTATGTATTTTACTGTTCAAAATGAATAGCCAAGCGGTGAAGCGCAGTTGGAGTAACTCGGCAAAGACCATGGTTGCTGCCGCACCAGCTTTGCTATTCTCGGTGCCTATGGTACAAGTATTCATTAATTCAGGCTCAGCCGCTGAAGTCGCTACTGCGCTACCGGCTATGCCAATATTACTGGCTGAAAGTGCTGCCGATGCTTTTCAAAATGCGTGGCCGCTAGTGTCTCCATGGATTGGGGCAATGGGTGCTTTCATCGCCGGTTCAAATACTATTAGCAATATGATGTTTTCATATTTTCAATGGTCAACAGCCAATCAGATCGGACTCAATAGCGACCTTGCAGCACAAGTAATAGCCTTGCAAGCTGTGGGTGGTGCGGCTGGTAACATGATTTCGGTGCATAATGTGGTAGCTGCTTGCGCAGTAGTCGGCTTGGTGGATAAAGAAGGCTATGTGATTCGCAAAACACTGCTAGCGATGATTTATTATGTCGTGCAAGCAGGTTTGATCGGTATGGCTATCATCTTCGGTCAAATATGGTGGTGGGCTTTAGCCGTTCTCTGGCCCATAACATTCTTTGGACTGATGTCTTTTTATGGCAAATTTTCCCGTAGAAAACTGAATGGACGATAATCAGGCAAGCTGACGCTATTAAACTAGATCTAGTAGCGTTAGGTTAAGGTTGCCTTCTAGTTAAAACATAACAGCAATAAGAGATAAACCTATGAAAGACTTAACTAAAATCACCGAAATCGAAGATCTACGCCGCGTTGCTGAGCGTAAAGTGCCGCGTATGTTTTATGATTATGTCGATTCAGGCTCGTGGACGCAAACCACCTATCGGAATAACGAAACCGATTTTGATCGTATTAAGCTGCGTCAACGCGTACTCGTCGATATGGAAAATCGCTCACTGGCAACCACAATGATCGGTGAAAAAGTCAACATGCCTGTCGCCATTGCACCTACTGGCTTCACGGGCATGATGTGGGCGGATGGTGAGATTCATGCTGCGCGCGCCGCTGAGAAATTTGGCGTACCGTTTTCGCTGTCGACTATGAGTATTTGCTCAATAGAAGATGTCGCCGCCCACACCAGTAAGCCGTTTTGGTTTCAGCTGTATGTGATGCGTGATCAAGAGTTTATGGCCAATTTGATACGACGCGCAAAAGACGCCAACTGCTCAGCGCTGATATTAACTGCCGATCTACAAGTGCTCGGCCAGCGTCATAAAGATATCAAAAACGGTCTTTCTGCACCGCCGAAGCCTACGTTAGCTAATATACTTAATCTGATGACAAAGCCTGAATGGTGCTTAAATATGCTCGGCACCAAAAGACGAACCTTTGGCAATATCGTTGGTCATGCCAAAAACGTTGAGGATATTTCCTCCTTATCGTCGTGGACGGCGGAGCAATTCGATCCTGGCCTGAGCTGGGATGATGTGGCGCGTATCAAGGATCAATGGGGTGGCAAGCTAATTGTTAAAGGTATCATGGAGCCTGAAGATGCAATATTAGCCGCGCGTAGTGGCGCTGATGCTCTAGTCGTTTCTAACCATGGCGGTCGTCAGCTCGATGGCGCACCCTCCTCTATCGCCGCGCTAAGCGATATCGTGCAAGCGGTGAGAGCTGAGAATAGCCAGATTGAGATTTGGCTCGATAGTGGTATCAGATCAGGGCAAGATGTGCTCAAAGCAATAGCATTAGGCGCAAATGGTACGATGATTGGACGTGCGTTTCTGTATGGACTGGGCGCTTATGGTGAAGACGGCGTGCGCCGCGCATTGGAGCTAATCTACAAAGAGTGCGATGTAAGCATGGCGTTCTGTGGTCATACTGATATCAATAAAGTCACTGACGACATCTTAGTCAATGGTACTTATGAGCAGCTCAAATCAGCTCTACCTTATCTTGCGCCGATGCGCTGGTAGTATTATCTTGTAGGTTCAAAGCTATACAAAGCGTAGCTTAAACTCTTGAGTATTTAAGATGGCTAGATACATACGGATTGTTTGTTGTAGCCACGCAAACCGTTATACTGCTACTCTTTAATTACTGTTAATAAATAACGGCATTTATGACTATTAAGCAGCTATTCGCCACCGCGCCTATCACCACTGTATTACTTATCAGTTTTATTGGGCTATTTATCATACAACTGCTCACAGGTGTCGATGCCAATAACCCCTCGACTGAGGATTTGCTTAAATGGGGCGCCAATGCGCTGCCCTTTACCATGACTGACGACCCGTGGCGGCTGCTCAGTAGTGCGTTTTTGCATATTGGTTTGATGCATCTATTGTTTAATGGGTTTGCCATGTATTTTTTCGGTCAAGTGGCCGAACCGATGTTTGGCTCCGCGAAGTTTTTGGCGTTGTTTTTATTGGCGGCCATCGGTGGCAACTTACTCAATAACTATGTCACTTGGCAAGGGATTTTAGATGGGACAGGACAGCCTGGCATATCGGCTGGTGCCTCTGGTGGCATCATGGGTATCGGGGCGGCGTTACTCATCGCTGCATTGTTCAAAATCTCAGTCAACGGCCTTGTGCTTAATCTCAAAAGTTTGATATTTATTATGGGTATCAATTTGGTCTATGGTTTTGCTGTCCCCGGCATCGATAACGCTGGCCATATCGGCGGCGCGGTGACAGGTTTGGTGATTGCACTGGCCTTTGCCATTGCCTATCGTCAGCGTGCCAAGGCGACACAGATAAACCCGCCCTTTGATGCAAGCTTGCACATCCATCCCACTTATCAGCAGCATACAGGGTATAATAACTATCATAATAGTCATCACCCTGCTGACTCAAATAAGGCGAAAAACCCTGCGATACTATGGCAGCTGCTCCCTTGGATTGTGATGCTCGTCATGAGTGTTGGCTTTGCCTACTGGTGGCAAGACATGCATCAGCAGCTACTACAAGTGCTCGCCGCCATTGAGTAGCGCGTCGTGGCTATTCGTCACTATCAATAGTGTTGATAACAGCCTGCGTGCCAACCAGCTTGTGCAATTTATTCACCAGCACTTTTTTACTTATCTTGCTTATCTTTATTTGCTCAAATTTTGACGATATCGTTTCACCATTTACTAGTCCAACCACTGATGAGAAAAAAACCATGTCTAATGTATCTGCGCTACCCCATGTCGCTACACGTATGACCTTTAACGCTTTGGCAGCTACTGCCTTACTGGGTGTCGCCAGCATGTCTCATGCCGCGATTTTTAAAAACAACTTACCGACCGATCCAGACGCGGTACTTAGCGTCGGCGTCAACGTCATGGCCGTCAATCCAGCCTATGATATGGAAGACAGCACTGATATACGCGTGCTGCCGGGCGTGTTTTATGACAATAATAGGATCTATGCGCGCGGTGCTCAAGCGGGTGCGTATTTGATCAATGATGGTGTCAATCAGCTCTCTGCTTACGCGCAGCTCGCAGGGAATTCGTTTGATCCTGATGATGCTAATGGTGCCCTGCAAGGTCTCGATGAGCGCAAACTATCCGCAGAAGCAGGTATTAGCTACCAGCGTCGCACGCCTATCGGTGCGTTTCGTGGTCAGTTTGCGACCGATGTGTTGGACGAAAGTGGCGGCAATACGGGTCGTTTAACCTACCTTGCCAAAATTACTAGAAACAAGCTGACGGTCTATCCAAGCATCGGCTTTGAGTACCATGATGATGACTACAACGAATACTATTACGGCGTTAGCGATGAAGAGTCCGCAAAGACAGGCGTCACCGCTTATAAATCAAATTCAAGCTTAAACCCTTATATTAACGTTAGCGCTAACTACGATTTCAACGAGCGCTGGGCAGGTTTTTTTAATCAAAGCTTAAGCTACCTGCCTAATGAGCAATACGATAGCCCTATGGTCGACTCGCGTACTGATGCTACGACCACGCTTGGATTGCTTTATAAGTTTTAGGGATTGATGTTGTAAAAACTTGATTAGGAAAGGCTGAGCATTTTGCTTGGCTTTTTTTATTGTGCCAATATTATCTCCAATATAAAACAATATTACATTCGTTGACAAAATCGTTCATAATATTGAAAATTAACTAGAGCTAATTAGATGACTCCTGCAAACTTTGAAGACCATATTTTATTCCAACGACTAAATTCTATTGATGAAGTCCTTTCTGCTGAGGATAGTAAAAAGAAAATTGGTATAGAGAAGCTCTCTTTTTTCCAAGTCAGCGCCTCATTTATAAATCAAAGAGTAAATTTAGTTCTTCCCGAGCTAATCCAAATAACTGAAATGGATGGGTTAAGTAGTGAACTAAATTCAGCTGTTACGTATATAAATAACTTTGTCGAAACTGAAAATGAGTCTCATTTAAATAATGCTATTAATCATTTCAATGCTGCTATTAGTAAGGCTAAGAACCTCGCAATACCTGTTAATAGCGATGGTTTTGACTTTTCGAAAAAAATTGCTAACTTTGAGAATACTGTATCAGATAAATATAAAGACCTAAAAAAAGAAAAAAATGAACTTGAGAACGAGATTAACAGTCTACGTAATGACTCAGCAGCTCAGAAAAATATCATTCAAGAGCTGATTGAACACATTAAAGGTAAAAGTGAGGAAATTGAAAACTTAAGCTTCCGCTTTCAATCGAAGTTCGATGATATAAAAACACAGCACGATCAGCAATTTAGCACTGCCTTAAAAAGCTATAGTACGGAGGTAAAACAGTCAAAAGAGCAGTTCAGAAAAGAGTTCGATGAACTGAAAGAAAGTGCGAATAATAATTCATTAGATTTAGTAAATAACCTAGAAACTAAATATGACGAGGCAAGAACACTCGTAGGTTTAATAGCAAACGTAGGCATAACAGGTAACTATCAAAACATAGCTAATGACCATAAAAAAGATGCAAATCTATGGAGGTGGGTTGCAGTTGGTTTTATGGCTGCATTTTCCATTATCCTACTTATAACCATATGGAATTTAAATGTAGATAATTTAGCTTGGCAACAAGCTCTAGTAAGGATTGTTGCAGCTATATCATTATCGTATCCAGCAACTTATGCAGCTCGTGAATCATCTAAACATCGAAAACTAGAGACAATAAATCGGAATGCTGAGCTGGAGTTGGCTTCAATAAATCCATTTATTGAGGACTTAGAGGTTGAAACTAAGCAGAAAATTAAAGGTGAACTCGTAGAAAAATATTTTGGAAATCATAACAATCTTGAACATTCAGATGCAAAAGAGCTTAAAGGTTTATCAACAGAAAGTTTTGAAAAATTAATAGAAGCTATTTCAAAGATTAAAAAATCATAAACACCTAAACATAACAAGGCTTTTTAGCCCTGATTGAAGCGGACATCTTTGATCGGCCACCAAGTTGCAGTGACTTGGCTAAAAGCATTATCGAAATAACAGGAACGCTATTAGCCTGTAGTCACCGCTCTGGTGGGCAGACAAGATAGTAGCGAAAAGCAGGACTAGCTCCAATAATAATTTTTAAATACCAAGAAAAAAGACCTTGCCAAGTAACAAGGTCTTTTTTCTATTCTAAGAAGTCTTTAATAACTTACTTAGGATGCACCATATCAGCAGGAGTGACCCACTCATCGAACTGCGCTTCACTCATTAGATCCAGCTCAACGGCAACTTGCTTGAGCGTTTTGTTTTCTTTATACGCAGTCTTGGCGATTTTCGCGGCATTTTCATAACCGACATGACGGTTCAATGCCGTCACAAGCATGAGCGAATTATGCAAGAAGTCATCGATTTTTTCTTTGACTGGCTCAATACCGACGGCGCAGTTTTCGTTAAAGCTGTTGCACGCATCGCCCAGTAACTTGATAGATTGCAATAAGTTAAAGGCAATCACAGGCTTATACACATTTAGCTCAAAGTTACCTGACGCGCCCGCCATGCTGATAGTCGTATCATTACCCATCACTTGCGCCACAACCATAGTCATCGCTTCTGACTGAGTTGGGTTCACTTTACCTGGCATGATAGAAGAGCCTGGCTCGTTTTCTGGAATGGTCAGCTCGCCAAGACCACAACGAGGACCTGAGGCGAGCCAGCGTACGTCATTCGCGATTTTGTTTAAGCTACCTGCTAGGGTTTTTAGCGCGCCTGAGGCAAATACTTCTGCATCACGAGCAGCTAGAGCTTCAAATTTATTTGGGGATGTGACAAATGGCAAGCCTGTTAGCTCAGCCAATTGCTCCGCTGCTTTTACCGCATAATCAGGGTGGGCGTTTAGACCCGTACCTACTGCAGTGCCGCCTAGTGGTAACTCATATAGACCTTGTAGCGCATTGTCGATGCGAGTCAATGCGTGGTCAAGCTGGCTGACATAACCGCTAAATTCTTGACCTAAGGTCAAAGGCGTAGCGTCCTGCAAATGCGTACGACCGATTTTAACAATGCTGTCAAACTCTTTGGACTTTTTATCTAAGGTATCACGTAGCGCTTTGACCGCTGGGATAAGTAGGCTATTGATCTGACGCGCAGCAGCGACACGAATCGCCGTTGGGAAGCTGTCATTGGTAGACTGTGCATGGTTGACATGGTCATTTGGGTGAATCGGTGCGTAAGTGCCACGCTCAGAGCCTGCGATTTCATTGGCACGGTTGGCGAGTACTTCGTTCATGTTCATGTTTGACTGCGTACCTGAACCCGTCTGCCAAACCACTAATGGAAACTGATCGGTAAGACCGCCGTTGATGACTTCGTCAGCGGCTTGCACGATCAAATCGCGCTTATCGCCTTCGATACGCTCTAGGCTAGCATTAGTAATCGCAGCGGCCTTTTTGACTAATGCCATCGCTTCAATCATCGGACGCGGCAAGGTCTCGCCACCGATTTTGAAATTTTCGCGGCTACGCTGGGTTTGCGCGCCCCAATAAGCGTCTGCTGGGACTTCGACATTGCCCATGGTATCTTTTTCGGTACGGGTGGCCTGATTTTGTGACATAACGATCCTCTTTTATTAGTAGTTAATAAATGGTTTATCATAAAAAGTGCAACTAAAGCTGCACATAAGGAAAATAGGCTGTAAAGTGAGGTTATGATAGCATGGCTTATCATAAATTTCTCCAAGCCGATGCGAGTATTTATACTTACTAGACACTGAACAACTAGACACTGAACAAATAGATACTAAGTAAAAGTGATTGATCGCCACATATCTTTTTAACCAATACTGTAAATACTATTATGATAACCAATCCACCTAGACGTCAGTTTACTCGCCTGCGCCGCCAACTAACAGATGGTGAGCGCAGACAATACGCACGCATGGCAAGTTTGCACTTGGTTAAATTGCAACAACGCTTGCCTCCGCGTGCGCGTATTGGCTTATATTATGATGGCTTTGGTGAGCTTCCTACTCAGCCACTATTGGACTGGTGTCAGCGCTCAGGCTACCGGGCATATCTGCCAGTGGTCGGCTCGCTCGGTCGTGACAATAAAGGAGACGACGATAAACGCTTGCGCTTTGTGCCCATTTATCACTCAAAACTTATCAACGTACCGACCTATATTCATCGTTTAGGGATGCCGCAAAACCGACATCGGCATTTATTATGGGCAACAGAACTGGACGTCATCATCTGTCCACTCGTAGCGGTAGATAAACAAGGCAATCGTATGGGCATGGGTGGTGGTTTTTATGATACGACTCTTGGAAGAAGCTATCAGTCTGGCGCTTCAAGGCCGCTAAAAATTGGCTGGTGCTACGACTTTCAAGTGGTTGAACAATTAGCGCGTCAGCCGTGGGATGTGCCGTTAGATGGCTTAATTACGCCAAATGGCATAAGGTGGTTTAAACCCACTCATATTGATGAGTCTGAACTAGAAACCTCTAGCGCCGATACGGTTGACAGCTACTTACAAACACTAGGTAATGATGACGCTAGGGAAATGCTTTATTACAGTCAAGAACAAAACTTTGACTCTGATGAGCTATCAAGCGTTATTAATGAGGCGCGTTTGAATGAGTTATTGGCGCAGAGTGACGAGTTTTTGAATAGTTTGGGTAATGAGATAGGGGATTTTGATGAGGGTGACAATAGATGAGGGTGATAATAACAGTGAAAAATGACTTACATCGAACAGCAGACTGAAAAATGTAAATTAGACCTTTATAAAAAATCAAAAAAGGCGAATGATTATCAAATCACTCGCCTTTTTTATATCTATTGCCAAAGTTTAGATTATGAATTAAAGCACCATCGCGGCTATCCAACCAAACGCCAGTAGCGGTATATTGTAATGAATAAAGGTTGGCACCACGCTATCTCTGATATGGTCATGTTGACCATCAACGTTTAGACCAGACGTTGGCCCAAGCGTCGAGTCGGACGCGGGCGAGCCAGCATCACCTAACGCGCCAGCCGTACCAATAATAGCGACGGTTGCTAGTGGTGAAAATCCTAGTGATATACATAGCGGTACATAGATCGCCGCCACAATCGGAATGGTCGAGAACGACGAGCCAATACCCATGGTCACTACTAAGCCAATCCCTAGCATAACAAAGGCAGCAATCGCTTTATTTCCTGCAAACAAGTTAGTCGCACCATCAATCAGCGGCGCAATCTCCCCTGTCGCTTTCATTACTTCTGCAAAGCCTTGCGCGGTAATCATAATAAAGCCAATCATCGCCATCAGCTTGATACCGTCGTTAAACACGCTATCGGCTTCACGCCATTTGACCACACCCGTCGCCATAAATACCGCAAAACCAAACATCGAGCCTAAGAGCAGCGAGTCGGTATACAGCTGCACTACAAAAGCGGTAACAATAGCCGCTAGCGCGATAAGCGTTTTAAGTTTGCCTTGCGTGGGCGCACGTGTGGCAGTTTGACTCAAGTCGTCGCTAGTGGACTCTTTATCGATTACAGCATCGCGAGCGTCTTTATCTATCGTTAATTGCTGATACTGGCGCGGCTTACGATAGCTGATAAACACCGCAGTCAAAAGGCCAAGAAACATACCGAGCGCTGGAATCGCCATCGCCTTAGTGACGGAGATATCGCTAATATCGATACCGGCTTCACCGACGTTTTTGAGCATGATCTGATTAAGATAAATATCACCAAAGCCATACGGGATAAACATGTAAGTGGTGACAAGGCCAAAGGTAATCAGACAAGCAATAAGTCGGCGATCTATCTGCATACGATTAAAGGCGAGCAATAGCGGCGGCACGAGCAGCGGTATAAAGGCAATGTGAATGGGAATGAGGTTTTGGCTAAAACAGCTCATCATCACTAGGCCTGCAAATAGCGTGTACTTAATCATGAGACTGGTACCGCCCGCATCAATACGCTTAATGACTGCCCCTGCCAAAGACTGCGGCAATCCTGAATGCGCAATCGCTACCGCAAAAGCACCTAATAATGCATAAGAGAGGGCAATACCTGCCCCGTTTTGGATACCTTCTTGAAAGGCTTCTAAAGTTGCAGTGATACCTAAACCGGCGAGCAAGCCGCCCGCTATAGCACCGATGAGCAAACTGAGTACCACATGGACTCGCGCCAGTGACAGCCCAAGCATAATCACTACCGCTAGTAGCACCGCATTAATGGTCATACTCTTTGCCCCTATTTAGCCTCAATATTACTTGTCGTCTCATCAAAAAATTCAAAATTAACCTGTCTATAAGACGGGCGCTATTTTACCTGATTCTAACGATAAAGCCTATGCGCAAAACCCAATAGCCTGATACCTAGACAAAGCTCAGAATAGAGTTAAAAGCACGTCTTAAAGCCAAAAGTAGCGTCATCATCTTCCTTGCCCTTATTTGTAGTTCATTAAAGGATAAGCCTTGTAATTTAATCTAAGAACACCATTTATCTATCATGAAACACTAACTTGACTGAACAAGTTTAGTGAATAAGGAATGAATATATGACTGACTATAATATTGATAAAGACAATATCGACATCGATGTGTCAGCAGCAACGCCTGATACTGATGAACAAAATGTTGATAAAAACACTGCCGATAATGGCTCAGACAATCATTTGCCACTCTTGGCACTACGCGATGTAGTCGTCTATCCGCACATGCAAATCGCCCTATTTGTAGGTCGCACGCCATCGGTCAAAGCGGTGGAGCTTGCGCAAGCAGAATATGGCGATAAAGTACTCGTCGTCGCACAAAAAGACTCGCTGACCGAAGATATCGACCAAGATAACCTCTATCAGTATGGTACGGTTTGCCGCATCGTCAGCACGATGCCGCATGATAGCGATGAAAACTGCATCAAGGTGCTGATTGAAGGCCAATATCGTGCCCGCGTCGATGCTATAGAAAACCATGCAGACAGCCAAGACGACGTCTTGATGGCGACTTTTGAGCGCGCTGATCTTGAGGTTAAACTCGACGATAGCCAACAAAAAAACACTATCAAAGCGCTGACTGGCTTGTTTGAAGCTTATGCCGAAGCACGTCTGCGTAACGCACGAGAGCTGACTCGCGTGGCCAAGCGTATCGATGACTTATTAGAGCTCATCTATTTTATCTCTACTCGGGTTTCGATGGATTTGGACGTGAAGCAATCGTTCTTAGAAAAGGACGATCTCAAAGCGCATATCAATACTTTAACCGAGTATCTGGTTAAGCAAAGCGCTGAGCAGAATATCGAACAAGATATTCAAGATGCTGTGCGTCAGCAAATGGAAGACAATCAGCGCGAGTACTTCTTAAACGAGAAGATGAAAGCCATAAAGAACGAGCTGTCAGAGATGAATGACGGCGCGTTCGATGGTGAGGACGATGTCAGCGAGCTTGAACAGCGTTTAGAAGAGGCAGATCTGCCAGAAGACGTGCGCAAAAAAGCGGAGCAAGAGCTGAAGAAGCTAAAAATGATGCCGCCTGCATCTAGTGAGTCTTCAGTAGTGCGTAACTACATTGAGTGGATATTAGACACGCCGTGGAATGCGACGACCAAAGTTTCGATTAATTTAGACAAAGCCAAAACGGTGCTGGACGAAGATCATTATGGCTTGCAAGATGTCAAAGATCGCATCTTAGAATATCTCGCCGTACAATCGCGAGTGAAAAAACTTCGTGGTCCGATTCTTTGTTTAGTCGGCCCTCCGGGTGTTGGTAAAACCTCGTTGGGTGAGTCGATTGCACGTGCAACGGGTCGTAAGTTTGTCCGTATGGCGCTTGGCGGCGTCCGTGATGAAGCGGAAATCCGCGGTCATCGCCGTACTTATATCGGTGCGATGCCAGGTAAAATCGTACAGTCACTGGCAAAAGTCGAAGTTAAAAACCCGCTATTCTTATTAGATGAAATCGATAAAATGGCGCAAGACTTCCGCGGCGATCCAGCTTCAGCGTTGCTTGAAGTATTAGACCCTTCACAGAACGATACCTTTAACGACCATTATCTAGACATGGATTTAGATTTATCGCAAGTGATGTTTATCTGTACTGCCAACAGTATGGATATCCCGCCTGCCCTGCTTGACCGGATGGAAGTCATTCGTCTACCGGGTTATACCGAAGAAGAAAAGGTCAATATTGCGCAGAAATACCTTGTACCAAAAGCGATTAAAAATAATGGCCTTAAAGAAGGTGAAATTGAGATTGTAGAAGCAGCACTGCACAGCATCGTGCGTAGCTATACGCGTGAAGCGGGTGTACGTAACCTTGAACGCGAAGTCAATAAAATCTGCCGCAAAGTGGTACGCGGTTCGGTCGAAAATCATGGCGCCCGCGCACCGAAAAAAGCAGAGCGTCAGCTGGTGGTGGTCGATGACAAAAACATCGATGATTATCTAGGCGTCCATCAGTACGACTACGGTCTGGCAGAAGAAGAGCCTGAGATCGGCCGCGTAACTGGTCTTGCTTGGACACAAGTCGGTGGTGAGCTACTTACTATCGAAGCGGTGGCGATGAAAGGTAAAGGCGAGCTGAGCTTTACCGGATCGCTTGGTGATGTGATGAAAGAGTCTATTCGCGCAGCAATGAGCGTAGTACGTGCTCGCGGTGACAGTCTTGGCATTGACTATGAGACAGTCAAAACCACAGATATCCATGTGCACATGCCAGAAGGCGCCACGCCAAAAGACGGTCCTTCTGCTGGTGGTGCATTGACGACTGCACTGGTCTCTGCCTTGACAGGTATTGCCATTCGTCCAGATATCGCCATGACAGGTGAGATCACCTTGCGCGGTAAAATCTTACGCATCGGCGGTCTCAAGGAGAAGCTGCTGGCTGCGCATCGCGGTGGCATCAAGCATGTGTTGATTCCAGAGAGTAATGAGCGCGACCTAGCTGATATCCCCGACAACGTCAAAGAAGGCTTGACCATTCAGCCAGTGGCGACAATTGATGAGATATTAAAAGTAGCGCTGGTCAGTATGCCAGTGCCACTCAAGCCTGCCAAAGTAACGGTTGATAAAACCTCAAGCAAAGCGCTGCATAACTAATCTGATTCGTTACTAATCCCGTCTTACAAAGTAAAGAGCCGCTCATCGTCATGATGGGCGGTTTTTTTGCCTCATGCTTTTTAAACCCATACGATACTTACATTTATTAACCGATTGTTGCGCATTTGATGAATAACTATACCTAATGCTTGGCTATACTGATTGCGACATTAAGCAATGCTTGAGTAATTAAGCAGTGTTTGAGGACAGTTTTTGAGTACAGTGTTTAAGCACTCAGAAAACATGAGTACTTTGAGAAAACAGTAGACATTCATCACAACGAATAAATATAAATGGAGAGAATAATGAATAAGTTAATGCTTAGTAGTGCCCTATTATGTGGTTCGGCTCTTGCCATGACTGGCTGTCAAACGGTCGAAGGTCAAATGCAAACAGGCAACCCTGTCAATCAGCCAGCACTAAAATCTACCATCAAAGCCGTCGCTGGTAACCAAAACGAAGTCGGACAAGTATTCTTACGTCCAGTAGATGGCGGCGTACAGGTATATGGTAAGCTGATGAACTTGCAGCCTGGTAAGACCGTATCGCTTCATATTCACGAGACAGGCAGCTGTGCCAATATGGGTAAAGCAGCAGGCGGCCACTTTAATCCAGATAATAAACCGCACTCAAACCCTGATGACATGAATGGCCATGCAGGAGATCTACCTAACTTGACAGCAAACGAAGATGGTGTTGCTACTATCAACTTTGTAAATAAGAAAATCTCCGCTGCTGATGCCGGTAAATATAGTGTTAACCGTTTAGCATTTATCGTGCATAGTGGGGTTGACGATTATACTAGCCAGCCAGCTGGTAATGCAGGCGATCGCGTTGCTTGCGGTATCATCGAAAAGACCTAATCGCAGTAGTTCGGTCGTAAAACATAGCCGTTTGCTAATAAAAAACCTCTTAGAGCATCTAAGAGGTTTTTTTGTTAGGCATTAACATCGCAAGGTATGGTCGAATCCAAATAAATCAGATACGCGGCTATTAGATCGCTCACTGTATCGGTATCCAAGATTGGCTATCGTTTGGACTGGTATTGATTACTCCTCAACCCACTCGCCGTTACGCCAGTACAAACCCCAACGCGTGGCTTTGCCGTTTTTTTCAGAGCCGATATATTGCTCTTTTTTCTTACGTGACCAGCGCAGTATCGTTGGATTGCCATCTGGATCTTCATCTGGCCCGTCAAACAGATACTGGAATTTATCTTCCATCTTATCCTTGATAGGTCGCAGCTCAGCCAGCTTGGGCGCACGAGTTTCTCGCACTTTTGGGAACTTTGAGGCGGCGAGGAACATGCCTGCAGCGCCTTCACGCAAGATAAAATAGTCATCATGCTTGGTTGATTTGAGCTCTGGCAGATGAATCGGATCCATACGCGGTGGTGCAGCTTCACCGGTTTTTAGCACTTTACGGGTGTTGTCACACTGCTGGCAGGCAAAATAAGGGCCAAAGCGTCCAGTCTTTAGCTCCATTTGTCCATCGCACTTATCACAATCAATGGTTGGCGCATCTGAGCCTGGGACTTCAAACTTACCTTCTTCTAAGATATAACCGTCGCAGTCAGGATTGTTACCGCAGATATGCAGTTTCAGGCCGCCATCGACGATATAGCCGTTCATCGCTGTACCACATTTGGGGCAGCGTTTTTTCTCCATCAGGTCTTTGACTTCCGCCACTTCATCGGCCGCGTCGCTTTCATCAAGATTGGCAAAAGCTTCGACTGGCATCAAGTTTTTGGTGCCTTTGCAGCGCTCTTTTGGCGGTAAGTTATAACCGGTGCAGCCTAAAAACACCCCCGTCGAGCCGGTACGCAGCTGCATTGGACGCGAGCATATATCGCAGTGCACGTCTGGCACATCGGTCGGGTCATTGGGGCGCATGCCGTCTTTTTCTTTGGCGCGCTCGAGCGTCTTTTTAAAGTCGCCATAAAAGTTATCTAGCACATCTTTCCAGTCTTGATCGCCTTCTGCGACGTGATCTAGCTTGTCCTCTAACGCGGCAGTAAAGGTATAGTCCATTAAGTCTGGGAAGCTTGCGGTCAATCTATCGGTGACGATATCGCCCATTTTTTCGGCAAACAAGCGCTTGTTTTCGAGCTTGACATAGCCGCGGTCTTGAATGGTGGAGATGATAGAGGCATATGTCGATGGACGGCCGATGCCTTTTTTCTCCAGCTCTTTGACAAGGCTGGCCTCGGTATAGCGCGGTGGTGGCTTGGTAAAGTGCTGGCTTGGGTCGAGCTTATCTAGGGTCAACTGATCGCCTTCTTTGACATCAGGCAGTAGCGTATCGTCAGTCTTGGCAGGCGGCATGACTTTGGTATAGCCATCAAACACCATGGTACGACCGCGGGCTTTTAGCTCGACATCGCTTGCCGCCACAAATAAATTCACCGATAGATACTTTGCTGGCAGCATCTGACAGGCGACGAACTGACGCCAAATCAGCTCGTACAGACGTATGGCATCGCGCTCAACGCCTTTGAGCTGGGTGGATTTCATATGGACATTAGATGGGCGAATCGCCTCATGCGCCTCTTGTGCACCTTGTTTGTTGCCATAAAAATTTGGTTTTTCTGGCACATATTTATCGCCATAGCTGTCTTCGATATAGCCACGCACAGCCGCCAAGGCATCACCAGACAAAAAAGTCGAGTCGGTACGCATATAGGTAATGTGCCCCGCCTCATACAGGCGCTGCGCCAAAATCATGGTCTTCTTCACTGAAAACCCTAAGCGTGTGCTGGCCGCTTGCTGCAAGGTCGAGGTGATAAACGGCGCACTCGGACGCGACTGCGTGGGTTTTTCTTCACGCTCTTTGACGATAAAATCGCTGGTTTTGAGTACTGCTAAGACTTTATCGGTCTGCTCTTTATTGGCCAGCTTAAGCGTTTTGCCGCCTTGTTTGGTCGCCTCTAGGCGAATCGAGCTTTGTTCAGCATCTGTCGGTTTTTTGGCATTACTAGCGGTAACGTGGGTATCGGCATGAATTTGCCAGTATTCCTCTGGAATAAAAGCGCGAATCTCATGCTCACGCTCGACCACCAAGCGCATCGCAACCGACTGCACACGGCCCGCCGAAAGACCACGTGCGATTTTTTGCCATAGCAGCGGCGATACCATAAAGCCGACGACACGGTCTAAAAAGCGCCGCGCTTGCTGGGCGTTGACACGGTCGATATCGAGCTTTGATGGCTCTTTAAACGCATTTTGAATGGCGGATTTGGTAATCTCATTAAAAACCACACGCTGGTATTTGCTATCAGGGCCGCCGATGACTTCTTTTAGATGCCAAGCGATGGCTTCCCCTTCTCTATCCATATCCGTGGCCAGATAAATTTTGTCAGCGTCTTTGGCCAGTGCTTTTAGCTCTTTGATGACTTTGGTTTTGTTTGGCAGCACTTCATAGACGGCCGCCCAGTCATGCTCTGGATCGACACCCATACGGCGCACCAGTGCTTGCTGCGCTTTTTCTTCTTTGCTCAGCGTCTCATCTTTTTTGGCAGCGGTTGTCTTTTTTGCACTTTTACTGGCACTAACGGGCAAATCACGGACATGACCGATACTTGAGCGTACGATAAAGTCATCACCAAGGTATTTATTAATGGTTTTTGCTTTGGCGGGTGACTCGACAATCACCAACGACTTGCCTTTTTTTGGGTTATCGGTCGCGGATGCTGGAGTTTTTTTGGTTGTGGTTTTTGCCATATGTGACGACACCATAATATAAGTAGATGAAAAGTAGGTTTAAATTCAGCAGCATGGCAATTTATGGTAGCTAAGTATATTCGCTCAGCGATTTATTGTAGTAATGGCTGCCAATAAAAACGGTTATGAAACAAACACTAACCATAATACAAAGCGCAGGTTATAAAGACGTTACACTGCTAAGTATTAAGCTGTCAACTGCAAATGACTGAGAGTTTGCCAAAAGTGCTTGCATATTGCTATTAAATGGAGACGAAAAATTGCTTTACCAGCTTTAGGGATTTTTTTGCATTTGTCGCGCCCATTTGTCTAGGTTTGCCTTTAGGACTAATAGATCAGTCTCAATCATTTTTTGTTGATAGGCGGGGTTGGTCGCTGGACGCACATAGGCGATATCTTCCCAGTAAATCACGATGCTATTGGCTTTGGTCAACAGCCCTTTGACAAAAGGCTCGATGCTCGCAGGCAAGTCCAGCGGCGCTCTGTCCAAAGCAAAGTTGGCCGGTTTGATGACAGGCTTGCTATGAGTCGCGCGAATCGCACTTGGCACCACAAGCTTGCTGTCATCTACACTCGTATCGACAAAGCTACTATCTGGTCGCCACTGTCCATCAATCACTTGATAGCGCGCATGGGGCAGCTGGATATCGTCCAGTATGAGACAGTACTGCCCAAGCATGCCGCGGCCATACTCGTTGTCACGGCCTTTGATCCAATCAGGGCAACTGACCAGCTTTGGGTTGAGCTGCAAGCGGCGCGCTGTCATGCGCAGCTTATCCAAACGCTGATCAATACCGTTCGGTTTGAGCGCCATCATACTCCCTAACACAAATAGTACAATGATAACGCCGATCAATATTCCCATGATGGTCTGGCCTTTTGACTAAAAACAATGATATGAAAAATATAACGCTCACCGCTGACGGCTAAAAAGCGCGTGGATAGACACTTATAATGCGTATCAACGCCTAAAAATCAAGCAAGTCATACACAGTAGCCGCAAACGCTTGTAGCTCGCCTCCGTGCTATCACTCTTATGGATTCACTGGTATATCAATTACTTATCGATATATAAAAACACCAATACTCACAAGATACAAAAAGCTGGCGGCTCTAAAAGGTGCTATGATAAACCATAATTTTAAACGCGCGCAGGTTTATTATGAATTATCTTCTTCAGCAAAACTCATCGAGCACCGCATCACGCCGCAAAGTCGCCATGCTAGCAAGCGATATACAAAACAGCCAACACGGTATACAAAAAAGCCGAGCAGGCCTGAGCTTGGCGATGATAGGTACGGCCGTGCTACTATTATCAGGCTGCGCCACGACCCAGAGCCTAACGCCGCAGCAGTGCCAAGCCAGCAACTGGCAGGAGGTCGGCTACGCAGATGGTATCCGTGGCCGTTCAGGAGCGTACTTTGGACACTATACCAATCAATGCGCAAGCGTCGGCGGTGCGATGCCCAATCGCATCCAATGGGAGCAAGGGCGCCAGCAAGGCCTAAAAACCTACTGCACCGAGCTCAACGCCTATAAGCTGGGCCGTGAAGGCTACGACTGGCAGCCTGTTTGTCCGTTGGAAGGCATTGAAAAGCTAGAAGAGGCCTACTCGCAAGGGCGCTACTACTATATTCGTCAGCGCGACCTCGACTATCTGCGCACGCCTTATCCATTCGGCTATGGGTTTGGACGCTTTGACTATGGTTATCGTCCTTTTGGTTACGCTTGGTAATAGGATCTACCAAACCCAAAATACAAAATAAAGGAAACCTCGCAAGGTTACCCGAGCGAGGCTGGAGAAAGCACTTATTATTTTGATTTTTCTTATTGTTGTTTTGGTGGTTTTTCTGTTGATCAGCGCCCTGCTACTTTTTGCCAATCTGCTGCTATAACTGCCCGTTTACTCGCACTTTATACCGCCTACTTTATATGACCTACTTTATATAGGCTACTCATTGACAAAGGCTATCTTGGTCAGTCCTGCTTGGCTAGTGGCGGCCAGTACTTGTGCCACGGTATCGTACTTGCTGTCTTTGTCAGCACGTAGCTGTACCGAAGGATCCTCGCCTGTGGCACTTTGCTCTTGTAGCTTTGCCTCTAGCGCGTCCATACTAATCGGATCGCTGTCCCAAAATATGCCCGCGTCTTTATCAATACTGATTTGAATGGCTTTTGGTGGCGGCTCAGTGACTGCTGCGCTGGTTTTTGGCAAGTCCAATGGTACCGTTGGATTGAGCACCGTCGCCGTCAATAAAAATATAATCATCAAGACCAGCATGATATCAATCAGCGGAATGAGGTTCATCTCATTCATACTCTGACTATCATCATCACCCAGTTGAAATGCCATAACTATCCTCAATACGTTTGGTTATTGATGCACCGTTTGTACTCGTTTGGCGCCCTGCTGCCCATTTATGTCCCAACAGCGACTAGCCCTGCGATGGCGCTGAGCTGCGATAGTGCGCGGTGTGCTGTGCGTCTTTTTGAGTGGCCTGCTGATCTTTTGCGGCCTGAGTCGCAGTGACAATGCTAGGACGGCTATTGGTCGCTACCTGCTTAGCAGATGTCGCCAACAAATCATGGGCGCGGTCATTGGCATGGTACATCACTCGGCGATTGATACGCACCGAGAGGTTATAAAATACTACCGCTGGGATGGCAACGGCGATGCCAAGGCCTGTCATAATCAGCGCCTCACCGACAGGCCCTGCCACTTGTCCGAGTCCTGCCTGTCCGGTCATGCCGATATTGTGCAGCGCATGAAAGATGCCCCATACCGTCCCAAATAGCCCGATAAAAGGCGCAATCGCAGCGGTCGTGCCAAGGATAGGCAGGCCGCGCTCACTGGCAAAGCGGTAGCGGCCGATATGCTTGAGCAATGTCTGCTCGGTGACTAGGCGACGCTGCGCGGCATCACAGCCGGCCAGCTCAGGCTGCTTAGCGGTAATCTGCTGACTCAAATCGTCTGCGACAGTAGCGGCCAGTTTTCGGCTTTGTAGTACGCGAATAACCCCCGTCACCCAAGAGACGATAGACAAGATAAATAGCAAAAAAAACAAGGTTTTGGTCACCATGTCGCTGATTTGCCAGTAATGCATAAAGTCCATGCCAGACTCCTTAATGTTTAATATCATCCTATGATAGCGCGGCGTATATCACAGCTCGCCTTATCATAAAGAATCATAAAATTATAAATATTTTTTAAAATTAATGAGATGAATTCAATAAAATGCGCGCTAAGGTACAGCGTAGCTAACTGTTAGTGTTACATTGCCCACCACGGGCACGCCGTTTTGTGTAAAGGGTGTAAACTTGCCAGAGCGAACTTGACGCAGCGCTGCTTTATCCACACTTGGATTGCCGGACGACTGCGACACTCGTACACTATCAATGCCGCCTTGCTTGTTGACCCTCAACACCAACACCACATTAAACGTATCACCTGATTGAGCATTTCGAGCAGCACGCTTAGGAAAGCTCAATCTCGGCGGCGATGCCCAATCAGCATTACTGGCAGTAAAGTTCACTGGCGTATTGCTTGCTGCAGCTTTTGCTTTGGCTTGTGCCGCAGCCTCAGCAGCTTCTTTAACCGCTTTCTCTTTAGCCGCTTTCTCTGCTGCCAATCTCTCAGCCTCTTGTGCTGCTGCTCTATCACGGGCTTCTTGCTCGGCCTTCTGCTGTTCTTGCTCTCTTATACGACGCTCCTCGGCTCTGCGTTGTTCATCAGCCGCTTGGGTATCGACTTTAGGTTCAGTTGCCGGTGTTTTTGGCGCTTCTGTTTTAATGATATCAGGCTGCTTTTCTATTACTTTTTTAGGCGGCGTTGCTTTCTTCGGTGGCGTTGCTTTAGGCGGTTTTTCTTTGATAACCGGCTCTTTGATCGGTTTTGGTTGAGCCTTGACGATAGGCGCGGCTTTAGGTTTTGGCGGCGCTGGCTGCACTTTTGGCGCCTCTTCCTCTACCACGGCGACAGGCTCTTTTTGCGGCAATGTCACAAGCTCTATCTCAATGGGCGGCGTTTGGATTTTTGCTTCTACTGATTTTTCAGGCGCTTTCATCGCCACTAGCGCAGCGACAGTCAAGGCATGAAGGCCGACGACGACCACGGCAGCGGCGAGCGTCAGTTTGGGAGATGGCGCGTCTAAAATCGTTGAACTCATAACACTCTAATATTCAGTGACCGAGGTAGAATGATGTAGATGATAGTGCAAACGATAATTATTATCAATAATAAATTGTGTTAATTTTATTAGGCCAAGCCTAAATCAGTCGCACTCGATAAAATAACGTGCTTGTTTTGTTTGTAATTGGCAATACGTTAATAAAAACCATTATCATTTATATTGATAATAAGTCTCAATTAATTTATCATGACCGATTATCTATCCGATAAGACCGCTTGAGTACACTTAACTTACAATATCAACATCAACGAGCGCTTGGATAGTGAATGTACGAATGATAATAATACCGCTGAGCATCGTCCTGCCTATCACCCTATGTGATACATCCTGCAAGACCAGCTCTTTTTTTTATATGAGCCGTGTGGTGACTGTGATGGTTTTCAGACCGTCGTTGATGTTTTACAAGCTGATTACTTTGTCTATACACCGCTCACCCAGCTGATTTACCGAGTTATTTATGTCTACTACTGTATTATCCAACCGCCTCTCTAGCACTTTTTTTAAACGTCCCTTATGGACGGCGATGGCCACCGCCCTTGCCGTGACGATCAGCGTGGCAGGCTGCAGCTCTCCTGAGTCCAACGACTCAGAGCCTGCGGACGCTCAGACCGAAAACCCAACCGCTGACCATGCCGAAAACGTCGCCAATAACGATGCTGTCTCGACGCATACCGTTACTGTCGATACCGCCAGAGGGGATATCGATCTGGCAATGAATCCATCGCCATTGGTCGTCTATGACATGACCTTGCTACAGGATTTGGCGGCGTTGGATGTGGCTGTCGATGGGGCGCCAAGTGACCTGCCTTTAGACAACTTGCATTCAGAGACGCAGCCTGATCCTGAAGAGGTGGGTACTTTATTTGAGCCTGATCTTGAGGCCCTAAACGCCATGCAGCCACAAGCGATTTTAGTCGGTTCGCGTATGGCGGAAAAATACGATGAGCTCGCAAACATCGCGCCAACCTTAGATATGACTATCGATACGGCTAATATCTATGAGTCCAGCAAACAGCGCCTGCATGATTTAGGTGCACTATTTGGTAAAAGCGCGGAAGCGGCCAAATTACAAAACGATATCGACAGCCTAATCACAGAGGCCAAAGCTGTCACCAAAGACAGTGGCACCGGTCTGGTGGTGATGGTCAATGGCAATAAAATGTCTGTCTATGGCGCTGACTCACGCTATGGCTTTATTCATAATGTCGTCAATGTGCCGATCGCTGACGATCAAATCAAAGACGGTCGTCATGGTCAGCCGATCTCTTTTGAATATCTACAAAAGACCAACCCTGATTGGCTATTCGTCGTCGATCGTAGCGCCGCTATCGGTGAAGACAGCGTGGGTGCCAAAGCAGTCTTAGACAATCCGCTGGTCGCCCAAACCACCGCGTGGCAAAAAGACCAAGTGGTTTATCTAAGCCCAGATTCTTATCTCGCCTTTGGTGGTTATTATCAGTGGATACAAGATCTGACCACGATAAAAAATGCGTTTGCAAGCGCAAAATAAACGCGGTAACCATACCAGCTATTTTTTGACCTATTATTTAATGAGCCAGTAGCCGTTATGTCGTTATTTTCATCGCGTGCCCAGGCCCGCGCTAATAGTCTTGAGGCCAGTCCCGCTTTGTCCACATCATCACCTTGGCAAAGCGGCAGCAAGGCTCTGAGCCACACGCGTCGGCATGCGGCCCTACCGCCATGGCTTATCAACACAGCCAGCCTCATCATGATGGGGCTTTTGGTGTTATTAAGCTTGTCCATTGGGGTGGCGGATTTTTCATGGTCTGGTATTTTTCATAGCCTCATCAACCATAGCGCCAACTCAGACAGCTCGCTGATGCTGGTCAGCCGGTTGCCGCGTACTATCGCTATCATTCTCACTGGTATCGCTATGGCGGTGGCAGGGATGATCATGCAAGTGGTGCTAAAAAACCGCTTTGTTGAGCCATCAATGGTAGGGGCCACCCAAAGCGCAGCACTGGGATTGCTGGTCGTTAGCCTGCTGTTTCCAGCCAGTGCGCTACTGGTCAAGATGAGTGTCGCCACTGTCTCAGCTGTGTTTGGCATGATGTTATTTATGCTTCTTATCCGCCGCATACCGCCGACAGATTATTTGATGATTCCACTCATCGGTATCGTCTTTGGCGGTATCATCGAGGCGGTGACGACCTTTATTGCCTATCAGACCGAGACGTTACAGATGCTCAGTGTTTGGCAATTTGGTGACTTCTCTGGCGTTTTGGCAGGGCGTTATGAGCTGCTATGGCTAACGGGCGCGCTGTGCGTGCTGGCTTATATCATCGCTGATAAGCTAACCATCGTTGGGCTAGGCGATAATATCGCGCTGAACTTAGGCATTAGTAAGCGGCAGGTCACTTGGCTTGGCGTCGGTATGGTGGCGATGATGAGCGCGGTCGTTGTCGTGACGGTGGGCATGATTCCTTTTATTGGCTTGGTAGTACCAAATATCGTCAGCCGACTGATGGGCGATAAGCTGCGCCGTAGCTTGCCAGCTGTCGCGCTACTGGGCGCATCGGCAGTATTGCTCTGCGATATCATCGGGCGCTCTATCCGCTACCCCTTTGAAGTGCCGGTCGCCACGGTGTTTGGTGTGGTCGGTACGGTGCTGTTTTTATGGCTGTTATTGCGCGCGCCTGCTGAGCGATAAGGCGTCTTGTAATAAGGCACCTCATAACAATGTAGCGCATAATAACGCATCTGGCCATCAAGCAGCTGACTCACCACCATCGACCCTTTTCTTTATTTATTCGTCCTGTTGTCTGCTTAGATAAGCGTGGCGTTGTTACTATTACAGGTAGCATAGTAGGATTTACGTATGTTTTCACCGTCTAAGCATGACTCTATAACTGGCCGCTCTACAAAGACTGACTCAGCGAAGCGTCGTTTAGAAAATAATAATTTAAATAAAGAGCACCACGCAGCCCCCTCTAGCCAGAATCGCTTGGCTCAGCTTTGGGCATGGATCAGCAACCATCCAAAATCGATTGCCGCTGTTATTTTACTGGTCTCGATGACGCTATTTTTGACGCTCAATGTCAATGGTCATTGGGATTTTGCCCTACCACTACGAGGTAAAAAACTGCTGGCGCTCATGGTGGTCGGCTATGCGATTGGCGTATCGACTCTGCTTTTTCAAACCTTAACGCACAATCCTATTTTGACCCCTTCTCTACTGGGCTTTGACTCGCTGTATGTGCTGCTGCAAAGCTTATTGGTGTTTTTTTTGGGGGCGATGAGCTTTACCAGCATCAATCCTATTGCCAAATTCACCCTTGAGATTGTCCTGATGTTTGGCGCGTCGTTATTATTGTTTCGAGTGCTGTTTTCAAAAAGCAGTCAGGATTTGACGCGGCTGATACTGGTGGGCGTTATCTTTGGGGTGTTATTTCGCAGCTTATCAGCACTGATTGCGCGCCTGATTAACCCCGATGATTTTGTCGTGGTACAGTCGGCCAGTTACGCGCAGTTTAATACCGTCAACCCGCAGCTATTGGGGATTAGCTTTATTATTTGCACCATTATTGCGCTGTGTATTTGGCGCTGGCGCTATCAATGCGATGTCTTGATGCTCGGTAAGGCGCAAGCGATTAATTTGGGCATTAATTATCAACGCCTCGCATTTGGGCTATTGACGGTCATTGCGGTATTGGTTGCGACGGCGACAGCACTGGTCGGGCCGGTGACTTTTTTTGGCTTACTAGTCTGCGCCTTGACCAATCGTATCGCACGGCATATGTATCATAGCGAGCGTTTGATATTGGTCAGTTTGGTGGCGATGATTTGTTTGGTCCTCGGTCAGACGCTGTTTGAGCAAGTATTGGGTATGGCGGGAGTGTTATCCGTGGTGATTGAACTGGCGGGCGGCTTGGTGTTTTTGCTACTGATATTTATGACCCAGCGGCGTTGATGACATGTCATACTGACCTATATAAAAATCATAAACTATTTAAAACTGATTAAAATTTATCTAAAAAATAAGAATTATTATGATTAAACTCGATAATATCTCCCACCATATCGGCAAACAACAAATCCTGCATGACATCAGCTTGTCCTTACCAAGCGCCCAAGTCATTGCCCTAATCGGCCCCAACGGCGCGGGCAAATCCACCTTATTTTCGGTCATGGCAAGGCTACAACCGCTACAGTCTGGGAAGGTGATGTTTGGTGAGCATGATATTGTCAGCTGCCCTGCGCGCACTTTGGCTAAGACGGTGGCGATGCTTGGGCAAGACAACCAAGTGCAAGGTCGCCTGCGCGTGCATGAGCTGCTGATGTTTGGCCGCTACCCGTATCATCAAGGACAGCCAAGCGCACAGGACCAGCAAAAAGTACAAGAAGTGATCGCGCGTTTTGAGCTTGAGCCATTAGCCGAGCGTTTTTTATCGACGCTCTCTGGTGGTCAGCGGCAACGCGTGCTGATTGCGATGATTGTCTGCCAAGACACGCCGTATCTACTGCTCGATGAGCCGCTAAACAATCTAGATATGTACCATGCAGGGCGTCTGATGCGTGAGCTGCGCGAGCTTAGCTGCAGTCAGCAAAAAACCGTGGTCATCGTCCTACATGATATCAACCAAGCCGCGCAGTTTGCCGATACTGTGGTCATGATGAAAACTGGCCAAGTGATGGCGGTTGGGCAGCCTGTCGATGTCATCACTAAAGATACCATGAAAGACTTATATAACGTCGATGTGACGGTACTTAACCATCAAGGTCGGCCAGTGATTGTCGATACATTGTTATAGTTAAGCAGGACTGTGGCTACGTCTCCTTATAACCCTAATGCAGCATCTTCGCGTTTGACGATTTTATGCTCATCTTCATTGCTATCAAGTTTCCAGTAGCTAGAGATATAAAGATGACTCTTAGCCACTTCTTTTTGTTTGAAGTACTGGCGCAGCGCTCGCATACTATTGAACTCGCACGCCGCCCACACTGCCACCTCACCAGCCGGCCAGCCTAGCGTCTTAATACGCTCAAGAATGGGGTAATGACTGCTGCTTGCTTCGGCATTGATTACCCACTCGAGCGTTATATTCTTCGGCTTTTGTAGCGGCTGGATATCATCCTCACTCAGCACCTCGATGACGGCATAGCCCTCGGCATCCTCGGGCAGCTGTGCTAAGTTTACCGTGATGGCGGGCAGCGCGGTCATGTCTCCCGCCAGTAAAAACCAATCCGCCTCGTGATTGATAAGCTTTTTGGCACCAGGCCCACCGATCAAAATAGTATCACCGATTTGTGTGGTTTTGGCCCAATGTGAGGCAGGGCCTTCAGCGCCTTTGTAATTGAGACCATGCAACACAAAATCGACATCGATTTCATCGTCACGTTGCTGGATAATGGTATAAGTGCGCATGATGGGCTTTTTTCCTGCCTCCCCTGCAAACATCAATTTGATATAGGCGCTTTCTTGCTCGATTGGGAAGTCTTGCATGCCCGCTCCACCAAGTGTAATGCGGCGCATGTTTGGGGTGATATCTTTGATGCCTTTTACTTCTAATACTCTTGGATTAGGTTTGGTCATTTTTTATCCTTTTAGCTGTCTAGTTAACCCACTTTAAAAACGATACAGTGCTACTGGGATGAATTTTGTGCAGCCTCTGTGTAAGCAGCACGCAAAGAAAATTTATACCAGTAGCACAGTCATACGACCATCGTGGTGAGGTCTAAAATTACGATAAGAAAAGCCAGCTCTCCTCGTCAGACAGCTGGCTTTTTATTTTTCATCAGTCACACTACGATTATGCAGTCAGAGCTGATAGATTTTAGAGTTAACGACTTTTAGAATTGATAGGTCAAAGAGGTTTTGATATTACGACCCATCTCAAAATCTGTAGCCGTAGCATCAGCCGTATTTAAGCGCGATGCGTGACTGGCATAAGTCTCATCAAATAAGTTATAAACCCCAACGGTGGCTTTTAGACCATCAAACTGACGTGGTGAATAGTTCACATACACATCGTGCACATCATAGCTTGGCTTAGTCTCACCTTGATTATCAGTAATAGATGCCACATAAGTACTGCGCCAGCCTAAATCAACCATATCATTAGCTGCATAATCTAAGTTCACCATGTAGCGATCGCCCGAGTCAGCACCGCTGCCACTCACTGATGGGATACTATTGCCTGTCTTATCGCCTTCGCTACGAGCACGTGAGTAGCTCAGCCCCATACCAAAGTCACGAGTAGTGTAGTTAGCAGCCAGCTCAACACCATCTATTTTATAGTCTTCATCACTGTTGAACATACCTTGACAGTCACCGCCTATCGCGCCGGTCTCACAGTCAATCCCAAATCTTCCTGGGCGACTACCTGTACGCATAAACTGCTGATAGTTTTCGATATTAGATCTAAAGTATTTTGCACTCAATTGTAGCGCATCATCAGCAATGGTTAGATCGCGTAGCGTGGTGGCCACACCTACCTCAGAGTTATAGCCTTCTTCTGGCTTGAGATCATTATTGACATAAATACCCTCGCCATTGCTGTTAAAGACAGTTTGGCCTAAATCTGGGCCATTAAACAGCTCTGTGTAGCTGGCAAACACTTGCGTACGCGGCGCAATCTCGTAGCTGGCTGCTAGCGCGCCAACCACATTGTCGTAAGTAGAACCGCCCGCCACAAATTCAGGAGACTCATAGCGGTCGTAGCGTACACCTGGTGTCAGCGTCAGTTTGCCTATTTGCCATTGGTCTTCTAGATAGACTGAGGTGTTATTGGCATCATCATTCGCAGTTGCAGAACCATCACGTGCCATCTCTGACTCTTTTTCGTAGTGCTCAGCGCCTACGATTAGCTTATGACGACCGTTATTTGTGTCAATAACACTGGTATTTTCAATCTTAACACCTGTGGTTTTTACTTTTGCATCAAAATCAAAGTTGCCTACGTCTTCAGAATCACGCAGAATCTGCGTTTCTGTTTGATAAACAGTGGTATCAACGTCAATGAGTGAGTTTGCTGGATTAAAGTTATGATCGAGCGTATAAGTATCGCGCTTTATTTCTTGTGGGATTACATCAAGACCACGACTGTTAGGAAGACTTGGAAAATCTGGACGGAATGGGAAAACACCTTCTTTTTCGGTACGGCTAAAGCTTGCACCGACATGATGATCGTCACCAATATATGCGCCTGCTTTTAATAAGATGTTTTCGCTCTCACTGTCCTCATAAAGCTCACGGCCGTCGCCATCTTCACCAGAGTCGGTATCGCGCTTGCCATAATAAGCCAATAGGTCGATATTGTCTGTTGGCGCACCATACACAGTCGCTGACGTAAGTAGCTCATCATTATTACTGGCATAACCTGCGTGTAGTTTGGCACCGACCTTTTGACCCGGTTTGAGTAAATCTACTGCATCGACCGTTTCAAATGCTACTGCGCCGCCGATGGCATCGTTACCTAGCGTGACAGAGTTGTTACCCACTGCCACTTCTGCTTGTTTTAATAGGTCTGGATCGATGGTGATATCACCCATATGATAAAACATCGCGCCTTCTTGACGCGCGCCATCGACGGTGACTTTAAGATTGGTATCATCAAGACCACGCACACGCACGCGCTGATTGACCGTTGAGGTACCACCGACCTCAACCCCTGGTATGACATCCAAAAAATCACTTAAGTGGCTTGCCTGCGCTGCGGGCGTATAGTTGTCGATATAGACTGAGTCTTCTTGTACATTTTCACGTACTGAGGTGTTTGCCGTGACGGTAATGGTCTGTAGCGTAGTACTTGGCATGTCTTCTGCTGCCGCACTAGCCGCCTGCGTCCACAATATGGCTACCACGCCCATAGATAATACGGTTAATTGATTGGATGAGATTGGTAACTTTACTTCACGCATAACACACTCACTTTGATGACGATCAATATTAAATTTTAGCTGTGACTGTAGCCTGTCCGGCATTTATCAATGCATTGCTATATCGCCACATTGACAAACACCAAAACGCTACAGCATGGCTCACATACGAATAACATTACGAGTATTAATGATAATTATTAGCATTTAAATAATGACAGGCATCATAACCAAGTATTAACAATTTGGCAATAATGAATGTGAGAAATTAAGCGTTTTAATGATAATTTGTAAAGGCCGTCGAAAAACCTAAGGGAGGAGGATGTCGGTTGACGTATCAACATCATAAACCAATATCATGAAAAAATAGGCGGATACCTTGTTTTTCTTGTACTACTGTACTAGAATACTGAAACAAGAGCCATTGTTCTGTTATTTATTATCTGACTGATTATTATAAGACGACATACTATGAGTACCAACCCTTATCACAGCTTATTACAGCATTTGGCAAACTGTCCTGATAGTGCGGATATCGAGGCGTTGTTTCGCGCGCTGCTGACAGAAAAAGAGCAGCAAGAGATTGCCAATCGTATACGCATCTTTGATTTGCTGGCGCGCGGCGTGACCCAGCGTGAGATATCTGAGCAATTAGGGGTTGGTATCGCCACTGTCTCGCGCGGCGCCAAAGCGATGCAGGCGCATGACGTCAGCGCTTTATTGGCGACGCATAGAGAAAATGCGTAAGCGATTAGCCATTATATCAATTTTGCTTAGTATTAATTTTGCTTAGTATTAACTCTGCCTATCTCTATCTGACACCTATCTAACTCACTTTGGACATCACTATGACACCTACCCTACAGCACAATCCGCCTGCGGCGATTGAAATTCCCAGCAAACCGAAACGCATCAAACTCACCCAAGATATCGATTTTTTTGCGTTATTTAAACGTATTGAGCGTGCTTTTGAGACCTGCTATCTGCTTGAATCACTGGGCGAAGATGGGCATATGGCGCGCCACCATGCCATTGGTTTTGACCCTGTGATGACCATTGCCGCTATTGACCGCACGACTTTGGCAATTACTGATAATCAAACCGCCAAAACCCAGCACTATCAAACGGACAACCCTTATGAGCTTCTACGCAGCATCACCCCGCAGCACGTCATCGCTCGTGATCAGACAGGCGGACTGGTCGGCTACTTAGGTTATGACAGTGTCAATTTTTTTGAGCCAAGTCTCAATGCAAAGGCAAGCGACGATTTTGAACCCTTTAAATTTGGCGTCTATCTCGATGGCCTAACGCTTGATAAGATGACCGGTGAGATTTTTTATTTTTATTACCCGACTGCTCAGCAAGACAATCGTATCGAGCAAATCAAAGCCTTACTTGATGAGCCAACGCCTAGCTATGAGCCGCCCTCGGTTGAGTTTTTGGCTGATGGCATGAGCCAAGATGAGCATGCGCGCGCCGTCATGCAAGTCAAAGAAGACATCATCTCTGGGCGTATCTTTCAGTGCGAGGTGGGTTTTAAATCCAAATATCGTATCGCCGGTGATAAGATGCCGATTTATGAAAAGCTGCGCGCGGTCAACCCGTCACCGCACATGTACTTTATGAAATTTGCTGAGCAGTGCATCATTGGTGCCTCCCCCGAGCTGCTGTTTCGCCTGCGACAAGGTGAGATGGAAACCTATCCACTGGCTGGCACCGCCAAACGCGGCGTCGATGTCGCAGAAGACCGTCAGCTTGCCCGCGCGTTGCTAAACGATGCCAAAGAGATCGCCGAGCACAATATGCTGGTCGACTTGCACCGTAACGATATCGGCCGTGTCGCGCGCTTTGGTACGGTAAAGGTGCGCAGCCTGATGGACATCAAACGCTTCTCACATGTACAGCACATTTCCTCTGAAATCGTTGGGATTTTGCACCCTGATGAAGATATGTTTAGCGCGCTTGCCAGCAACTTCCCTGCCGGTACTTTATCAGGTGCGCCAAAAGTCGAGGCAATCAAAGTCATCAACGAGCTAGAGCCTGATGGCCGCGGTGCGTATGGCGGCGCGCTTGGCTCGTTTAATTTTAATGGCGATTGTATTTTTGCCATTCCTATTCGTAGTCTATTTATCAATGGTGAGTCCGCCTACGCGCAAACCTGCGGCGGCAATGTCTACGACTCCAACCCTGCTGATGAATACTTAGAAATCCAGCGTAAGCTCTCTGCCATGAAAGTGGTGTTAGACAGCTTTATGACCGCCTAAACCCCTCTCTACTTCAGCAAAGAGTGATGACTTATGAATGTTTTGATTATCGACAATTACGACTCGTTTACCTTTAACTTATATCAATATATCGGCGAGATCTTGCAAACCATGGAGGATGATAAAGACGGCGCTAGCGCTGCAAACGTCATCGTCAAACGCAACAACGAGATCACCTTGGCTGACATACAAGCGATGAATCTGGACCGCATTATCATCTCACCTGGCCCAGGCGCACCTGATGATCCTGCTTACTTTGGTATTTGTGCAGAAGTCATCAAAATCATGGGAAAAACCACGCCGATATTGGGCGTCTGCCTAGGCATGCAAGGTATCGCCCACGTATTCGGCGGCGATGTGATACGAGCTCGCGTACCGATGCATGGCAAAGTCTCTGCCATTCGCCATGACGATGCAGGTGTTTATCAAGGCTTGCCGCAAGAGGTAGAAATCATGCGCTATCACTCGCTTATGGTAAAGGCGGATACGCTACCTGACTGCTTAACCGTCACTGCTGTCGTTGCCAATGACGCCCATCATCACTTGAGCCTGACAGAGGCGGCGCTCGCAGGTGATGAGATAATGGGACTTGCCCACACCGACTATCCGATTCAGGGCGTGCAATTTCATCCAGAGTCATTTGCCACAGAAGGTGCCAAACGTTTGCTAAGCAATTTTTTACTGCAAGTTTAAATCATACAGCCCAAGTAAATCGACTTTTAAGTTTAATGGACTTGTGTTAGTCCTTCATTAACGCTTTAATGTTAGACTGAAAACAACAAACAAAAGGCAGCCTTTAACAAGGTTGTCTTTTGTTATTTCAGCATAGTAATGAGTGATGAGCAATAGGCAACGAGCACCAAGTCAAAAAAAAGCGCCATTAGCTTAAAGACTGATACAGCTTATTGTTTGAATTTTCTAGAAAATAAAATAGAGAGCGATATGGCACACACCGAGAGCGCGATGACAGCGCGGCAGTCATGGATAGGCACCATTCAAATCATTAGCGCTGCGGTCTGTTGGGGCACGCTTGGGATATTTTCCACCTATCTAAACCAGAGCGGCTTTAGTGGCTGGCAGATTACTATTTTGCGCATCGTGAGCGCCGCTTTTTTGGTGCTGGTCATGCTACCAACGCTCTGGCCCCATTTGATTAAGCTACGTCCAAAGCAGTGGCTGGGGCTGGCGCTGCAGTCCTTGATAGGCGTGCTTGGTATGTCGCTCTGTTATTTTTTTGCCGTCATCTATGTCGGCGCTGGCCCTGCGGTTGCTTTGCTATATACCGCACCAGTGTTTAGCCTGCTGTTTTCTGCGGTGTTATTGCAGGAGCCTATCACTCGTCAGTCAGCGCTACTGGCACTCATGGCGGTGTTTGGTGTGGGTTTGACGATGCTGGGTGATGAGGCAAAAGTCAACTGGGGTATCGCGCTTGGGCTGCTATCTGGCGTGTGTTATTCGCTCTACGGTGTCCTTGGCAAACGCGCTATGCATTATGCTCACCCTGCCCCGTTGGTGTTTTTTACCTCAATTATCATCAGTGCTGGCGTACTGCTGTTGTTGCCTGAGACGTATCGTACTTACGGGCAGTTATCCACCTTACCGCTGGCCACCTGGGGCTACGCACTGGGGCTTTCCTTGATTGGTACGGTGGTGCCATTTGCCTTATATATGAAAGCGCTAGAAAAACTACCCGCTTCTCGCGCTTCGGTCTTTACTATCTTTGAGCCGCTGACTGCTATTGCCTTAGCGATATTACTATTGAACCAGTCGCTTAGCCTTGTTCAGTATTTAGGCGTCATGCTTATCTTACTCGCCGCGCTATTTAATGCGCTACTTAACGGTACTACTACTCGAGTGCCACGGTGGCTGCGACGGCGGCCAAAACCTTTTTAGCAAAACAAAAGCCTTAGTGAAAAAATAGCTTAAAAACAAATAAAGCCCCAACCATGATGTCATCGTTGGGGCTATTTTTTGCATAAAGGCTTATTTAAAAATAGTGAATTTGCGCCAGACAGTATCTATTGCGCCCCATTACTGCTCGATACGCTGCAAAAACGCTTGCGTACGAGGATGGGTAGAGTCTTCAAACAGCTGCTTGGCGCTGCCCTCTTCGACCACATGGCCACCCTCAATCAACACCACATGATCGGCTACATCACGAGCAAAGTTTATCTCATGGGTCACCACCACCATCGTCCAGCCCTCACTTGCCAGCTGCTTCATGGTCTCAAGCACATCTTGTACCAGCTCTGGATCAAGCGCTGAAGTTGGCTCATCGAATAATAACAGCGACGGCTCAATGGCCAAAGCGCGGGCAATGCCGATGCGCTGCTGCTGACCACCTGATAGCTGAAACGGATACAGATCTGCTTTGTCTGCCAAGCCCACCTTATCAAGCAAGGCCAGCGCCTGCGTACGCGCTTGGGCTTTGCTTTGCCCTTGTACCACCGTCGGCCCAAGCATTAGGTTCTCTATCGCTGTTTTATGCGGAAACAAATTATAAGACTGAAACACCATGCCAGACTTACGCTGCAGTGCCAACAGGGCTTTTTTCTTAGGCTTGGTGGAAAAGTCGACCGTCAAGCTACCGTCTTCAAAAGCAATAGTGCCTTGATCGGGTATCTCCAGCGCATTTAAGCAACGCAAAAACGTGGTTTTGCCCGACCCTGACGGCCCAAGTATCACCACCACCTTGCCTTTTTCGATGGTCAAGTCGATGCCCTTTAGCACTTGATTGTCACCAAAGGCTTTGTGAATATTACTGACTTGAATCATAGAGGTTTCCGCTGACAAATAAAGAATAATAACAAAACACGAGTAAACAAATAGCTACTACTATACTTGGCTCGTCGCTTGAGTGAAATGGCGGCAGTGGCCAATACTTGTCGGTTATTTGGCCACATAACGATCGAGTCTGGTCTCAAGCTTGCCTTGAATAAAGGTCAAAAACAAACAAATGGCCCAATAAATAAAGGCCGCTTCGGTATAGACCAGCATAAACTCATAGTTGCGGGCGGTAATGATCTGCGCTTGCTTAAACAGCTCTGTGACCAATACCAGCGACGCCAATGACGTGTCCTTAACCAGGCTGATAAAGGTATTGGACAACGGCGGTACCGATACCCGTAACGCTTGCGGCAAAATCACGTGGCGAAAAGTCTGCAGATACGTCAAACCGACCGTCGAGCCTGCTTCCCACTGGCCTTTTGGAATCGACAAAATCGAGGCACGTACCGTCTCTGAGGCATAAGCACCGATATTGAGCGAAAAGGCAATAATCGCTGAAGGAAACGGGTCGAGCTTGACGCCGACGCTTGGCAGGCCATAAAAGATAATAAACAACTGCACCAGCATCGGTGTCCCGCGAATCGCCGAGACATAAATACGAGCCAGACGGTAGACAATCTCATGCAGCCAGCCGGTACGTGGCACGATACGAATAAGCGCAACGATAAGCGCAATCATCATACCGATGGCAAACGAAATCAAAGCCAGCGGTATCGAATAGTAGATACCGCCTTTGAGCATCGGCCAAAACGAGTCGATGACGATTTGCGCCCGATCAGGACTCATAAAGGGCAGCAGTGCCAATAAATCGGTTAACGCTGAGGTAAGAGAGGCTAGCATTATTTTTGTTGACTTATATCAGCACCAAAGAATTCTTCGCTAAGCTTGGTCAGCGTGCCGTCGGCATGCAGCTCGCTCATGGCTTCATTTAACTTCGTCACGACAGCGTCATTGCCTTTTAATAGTACCAAACCTGAACCGCGCTGCTCGTCGGCCGGAGCAACTAGTTTGATCTCAAGGCCACTATCTGGGAATTTTTTTAAATAATCAAGTACGGCCAAATTGTCATTCATGGTAAAGTCAGCGCGGTCTTGCTTGACCAACTGAATCGCTTGCGCCATACCATCGACAGGGACGATTTCGGCTTGATAGCGTTCGGCCAGCTCACCATAGTTACTGCTTAGCGACTGGGCGCTACGTAGACCTTTTAGGTTATCCCACGAGCCATAACGATTGTCATCGGTGGGCGCTAGTACCACAGCGCCAGACCAGCTATAAGGCTGCGCGAGGTCGTACTTTGCTTGGCGCTCAGGCGTCGTTAGGCTGACTTGGTTGGCCACCATATCGAAACGCTTAGAGTCTAAACCTGCTAGCATTGCATCCCACTGGGTTTCTTTAAACTCAACATCGACGCCGAGCTTATCCGCCACCGCACGGGTGACTTCGACATCGTAGCCGGTCAGCTTGCCACTTTCATCGTGATAGGTAAACGGCGGATAGGTACCCTCAGTACCCACATTGATCGTGCCGCCATCGTTGATGCGTTGCAGCATATCAGAACCACCGCTCGCGGCGTTATCAGTCGCATTGCTGTCGGCGTCATTGGTAGTAGACTGACCACAAGCAGCGAGCAGGACCGTGCTGGCGGCGAGGGCTAAAAGAGTACGACGTTTCATAAGGCGTCCTTATAGATGAATGAATAAGTCTAAAAGTGTCTAGCAAAAGTATAGGGTGCCATGCTGTAGGCAAAAGCTGTATAAGAAAACAGTATGATAAAACCATGCAGGCAAACACCTTTATCGTATTTGGACAGTGTCCGCACAGCGCGCATCGGCTTTAGCTGCCCGATTTGAGGATTGTAGATAAATTTTTCAATACTGCATTGGCTACTTTCTGCATTTTCTTATCACAGCCTGTCCCTATCTTTCAAACAAAGGGTTTTCAAACACAAAAGCTCCATTGTTTCTATACTAGCGCACTTAGGTAAGAATAAACGTACAAAAACAGTGAGTAACAGTCAGCTCTGTCCGTTTGTGGTCACAGCTCGCCTGAGAACTGATAGCGCTCCCCTGCGTGCCACATTTTGACAAAGGTCAACACCTTCCCTGCTGAATAGGTCTGACGGCTCAGCACCAATGTGGGAGACTGCGGGGCAATCTGTAGCAGCTCGGCGATCTCATCTGGTGCTGCTAGCGCCTGAATGGTATAGCTACCGCGCTCCAGTGGACTTTTGGCAATCAAGTACTCACTGGTGTTGATAATGTTAAAGTCTTGTTCGATAAACTCAGGCAGCTTTTGTGCATCGACCCAGCGCTCCTCAAACTGTATGGGCTGAGCATCCGCAAAATGAATGATTTTTACTTCATATAAGACCGCTGCACTACTATCCGCCGCGCTCCTCTCGCCTGTGGTTGCCGCACTGTCGATAGCAAACTTACGGCGCAGCTCATCATCTAGCATACTTGCGGTGATCACACGTTTGCTCACCACCTGCGCTTGATAATCGCGGTTAGCTGACTTTAAGTCTTGCGCAATATTGCGCACCTCTACAAAGGTATGATTAAACTGCTGCTGGGCGACAAAGGTCCCTGAGCCTTGCCGGCGCTCCAGCACCCGCTCCTCGCTCAGCTCTTTTAGCGCGCGGTTGACCGTCATGCGCGATACACCAAACTCCTCAGCCAGCGCCATCTCTGTAGAGATGGCCTCACCTGCTTGCCACTTCCCTGAGTGAATATTATCCAAGATTGCGTTTTTGATCCGCTGATAAGCGGGAACTTGTTTTGTCATGTCCGTGTTTTACCGTCAGTTTTAGCAAAATAATAGCTTCATAATACCATGACCATCCGTCGCCGCGGCAGCCCTCATCCATTCAGCACTACCTACGTTGGATCACCGACCACAGAAGACAAAGAAAAGCCGGCACCAAGACAGACGTACGTCAAAGATCTTACCCCATACAAAAAAATGCTTGCATGAAAAATAAATCTTTGATAATTTGTATATACAATTTATTAGGTACTTTCAATATTATCGCTAAATGCCGCGCAAATAGACCACGTAAACACGCGGCGTAAATAAGCGACGCACATTCAAAAGGATCTGTTCATGACTACTGCCAAAGAAACCACCACAAACAACACCCTTAAGGCAAACACCTTTACCCGCCGTGATGACAGCCGTGAAATCGCTGCGCCCACTGGCAGTACGCTACATTGTAAAAGCTGGCTGACCGAAGCGCCTTATCGTATGATTCAAAATAATCTACATCCTGACGTGGCCGAAAACCCAAAGAGCCTAGTCGTCTATGGCGGTATCGGACGCGCTGCCCGTAATTGGGAGAGCTATGATCAAATCCTCGCCTCTCTTAAAGAGTTAGAAGACGATGAGACCTTACTCGTACAATCTGGCAAACCCGTTGGCGTCTTTCAAACTCATGAAAACGCACCGCGCGTGCTCATTGCCAACTCCAACCTTGTCCCGCGCTGGGCAACGTGGGAGCATTTTAACGAGCTGGATCGTAAAGACTTGTTTATGTATGGGCAGATGACCGCTGGGAGCTGGATTTATATCGGCACCCAAGGCATCGTCCAAGGCACTTATGAGACCTTTGTCGAGGCAGGCCGCCAGCATTATGATGGCGATTGGAGCGGACGCTGGATATTGACCGCTGGTCTTGGCGGTATGGGCGGCGCGCAGCCATTGGCCGCAAGCTTTGCTGGTGCGACCTCTTTAAACATCGAATGTCAGCAATCCAGCATCGATTTTCGTTTGCGCACCGGTTACGTCGATAAGCAAGCGGACGATCTCGATCATGCTTATGAGCTGATCAAGCAGCATACCGCCGCTGGTGAAGCCGTTTCTATCGCCCTACTTGGTAACGCCGCCGATATCCTGCCTGAGATGGTCAAGCGCGCCAATGCAGGTGAAATCAAACCTGATCTAGTCACTGACCAAACCTCTGCTCATGACTTAATCAATGGCTACTTGCCAAGTGGCTGGAGCGTTGATGAGTGGAAAGCAGCACAAGAAAACCCAGAGCAACACGCCGCACTGAGCAAAGCTGCTGCTGCCTCTTGTGCCGTACACGTACAGGCCATGCTTGATCTACAAGACATGGGTATCCCTGCCACTGATTATGGTAATAACATCCGCCAAGTGGCCTTTGATGAAGGGGTAAAAGACGCCTTTAATTTCCCAGGTTTTGTCCCCGCTTATGTACGACCACTGTTTTGTCAAGGTAAAGGGCCGTTTCGCTGGGTGGCGCTATCAGGCGACCCAGAAGATATCTACAAAACTGATCAAAAAATCAAAGAGCTGTTTCCTGAAAACACCCATGTGCATCGCTGGCTGGATATGGCAAAAGAGCGTATTCAATTTCAAGGTCTGCCAGCCCGTATTTGCTGGTTAGGTCTGGGCGAGCGTGATAAAGCAGGCTTGGCATTTAACGAAATGGTCAAAAACGGTGAGCTCAAAGGCCCCATCGTCATCGGCCGTGACCATTTAGATACTGGCTCTGTTGCCAGCCCAAACCGTGAAACTGAAAGCATGAAAGACGGCTCAGACGCGGTGTCGGATTGGGCGCTATTAAATGGTATGCTCAATGTCGCAGGCGGCGCCACTTGGGTATCATTGCATCATGGCGGCGGCGTGGGCATGGGCTACTCGCAGCACTCTGGCATGGTCATCGTCGCCGATGGTACAGAGAGCGCAGCCAAGCGCTTGGCGCGCGTACTGGTCAATGATTGCGGCTCAGGGGTGATGCGTCATGCCGATGCCGGCTACGAGCTGGCGATCAAAACCGCCAAGGACTATGGTTTACATCTGCCGATGATTAAATAGCTTGCTACTGTCCTTATATGCTCGGATGATATAAGGACATCATCAACACTTTATCAAGGACGATAATATGTCTGAACGTGATATTTTGCCTCCAGGCAGCTCTGTGCCTAGAACGCCTCTAGACAGTCCAGCGCCTGCTAGCCTACGGTCTGAAAAGCTGCTATCCAAACCCATCGCACTAATACAGCTAATCGTATGTAGTGCTATTGGCTTGGTGATGTTTTTTGTGCCCTTTACCATCGGTGACAAAAGCACGATTTTGTTTGATCATGGGGCCACTTATCTAGTCACTCAGCAACACACCTTATCTGTGACCTTGTTGTTTTTGCTGATGATATTTGGTGTTGGCAAGCCATTCATAGACGGTTCATGGCGCAAGAACCTCACCCACAAGACTCTGACCGTGTTTAAGATAATCGGTTTGGTTTTGGCGGTGATGTATATGACTGGCACCGCCCCTGCCTATATGATGGAAGCTGATATGCTGCCATTTTTGTTTGAAAAGCTGGCATTACCCGTGGGTATGATTGTACCTATTGGAGCATTAATCTTGGCATTTTTGGTGGGTTTTGGTTTGCTTGAGATGGTCGGTGTGCTGATGCAGCCGATTATGAAACCGATTTGGAGAACGCCTGGCTCATCAGCTATTGATGCCGTTGCGTCTTTTGTGGGTAGTTACTCTATTGGTTTATTGATTACCAATCGTGTGTACCTACAAAAACAATACTCAGCGCGTGAAGCCGTCATTATTGCAACTGGGTTTTCTACGGTATCGGCAGCGTTTATGGTGATTGTTGCCAAAACCTTAAACTTGATGGAGTTTTGGAATGTATTTTTTTGGTCGACACTGGTGATTACCTTTATCGTCACCGCTATTACCGCTCGTATTCCGCCCATCAGCCTTTTTGACAATGACGTTGAACGCCCGCCACTCGATCATACCCGTGGCAAACGGCTGGCCGCCGCTTTTGATTTAGGCTTAGCGACGTCGCGTCAGGCAACTGACCTAAAACAGATTTTATGGTCCAATTTTCGCGATGGTCTGATGATGGCTGCTGCCATTGTGCCCTCGATTATTGCTGTCGGGCTGACCGGTCTTTTGTTAGCCAAATACACCCCGGTGTTTGATGTATTGGGTCTGCTTTTGTATCCATTTACGTGGCTCGGCGGCTTGCCAGAGCCTTTAGTGGCTGCTAAAGGTATGTCTGCTGGGCTCGCTGAAATGTTCTTGCCAGCCCTACTACTCAGTGAGGCAGATATCCTAACACGCTACGTCGCTGGGGTGATATCGATTAGCAGCGTGCTGTTTTTTTCTGCCATGATTCCGTGTGTACTCGCAACAGAAATTCCATTATCGGTTGGCAAAATGATCGTCATATGGTTTGAGCGTGTGGCCCTTAGCGTCCTACTCGCAGCCGCGTTCGGACATTTTGCTATGTATGTAGGCTGGATGGCTTAAATCGCGTCATCTGCCAGTATCAGCGCCGATACCATTAAGTAAATCAGAACACTAAAGCATATTATTCATATTGTTTTTAACTTTGGGACTCTCCTATGACCGCTATCAAAACTCTGACTCTCCATCCACGTAAGCTAAGCTTTGAGATGCTACGTGATATCTATAATCACCCAGTCCACCTCACCTTACCCGCCAGCGCTTATGAGGCAATCGATGCCTCACATGACGATGTACGTACCATCATCGCACGTGATAAGAGCGCTTATGGTATCAATACTGGTTTTGGCCTGTTAGCCAAGACCCGTATCAGCGATGACCAGCTCGAACTGCTTCAACGCAACCTGATCATCTCGCACTCAGTGGGTACGGGTGAGGCGCTACCAGACAACGTGGTCAGGCTAATTATGGTGATGAAAGTAGCCAGCCTCGCTCAAGGCGCCTCTGGCGTCCGCCGCGAGGTCGTCGATAGTTTACTTGGCTTAATTAATCATCAAATTACGCCAAACATTCCTGCCAAAGGCTCCGTTGGGGCTTCTGGTGACCTTGCGCCTTTATCGCATATGACGCTGGCAATGATGGGCGAAGGCGATGTCTATGTTGACGGCAAAAAAGTCCCTGCCGCTGAGGCATTATCGCAGCATGGTCTTAAGCCTATCACCCTAGCGGCCAAAGAAGGCCTTGCCCTTATCAATGGTACACAGGTCTCAACGGCACTGGCACTGCGCGGTTATTTCTTAGCAAGAGACTTACTTGAGACCGCCACCATCGTCGGCTCCATGTCTATCGATGCCGCCAAAGGCTCGGATGCGCCATTTGATGCCCGTATTCATGAGGTGCGTGGTCATCACGGTCAGATAGAGATCGCCAAAGCGCATCGTCAGCTGATTAAAGGCAGTGCTATTCGTGCTTCGCACAATGACGAGCAAGACGATCGCGTGCAGGATCCGTATTGCTTACGCTGCCAGCCACAAGTGATGGGCGCTTGCCTTGATATCATCAACCAAGCAGGCAAGACGTTATTAATAGAATCCAATGCAGTAACGGATAATCCCCTTATTTTTAACAATGAAGATGGTCCAGTGGCTATCTCAGGGGGTAATTTCCATGCCGAGCCAGTGGCCTTTGCCGCAGATATGCTCGCTTTAGCAATCGCTGAGATTGGTTCTATGTCTGAGCGCCGTGTGGCACTATTGATTGATGCAACCTTATCAGGTGGCCTACCGCCATTTTTGGTAGAAAATGCGGGGGTAAACTCCGGCTTTATGATCGCTCACGTGACGGCAGCAGCGCTGGCTTCAGAAAACAAGTCTATGGCTCACCCAGGCAGTGTCGATAGCATCCCAACCTCTGCCAACCAAGAAGACCATGTGTCGATGGCCACCTATAGCGCCCGCCGCCTATATGAGATGGCGCAAAATACCGCTACCATCGTTGGTATTGAGCTATTGGCTGCTGGTCAAGGGATTGACTTCCATCATAACCTTGCTACTTCCGAAGCATTACAGGCCGCTCATCAAACGCTGCGTGAACAGGTGACTTTTTATGACAAAGATCGCTACCTAGCCCCTGATATCGAAGCGGCAAAACAGCTGGTATTAGATGGCGCACTGACAAAGCATTGGCAGGCATTGCGTAGCGATTGGTACGAGTCTAAATAAATAGCATCCTTCTATAGTAAGTGCTAAATAAAAAGAGTACAGATTTTATGGCGTGCTACTGGGATGAATTTTATGCAGCCTCTGGAGTGACGAAGTCACACAGCAAGCAAAGAAAATTTATACCAGTCGCACTGTACTTATTTTATAGCGGATCAAATATACACAAGCAATACGGATTAAAGGAAATCAGCGATGAGCCTATCAATGTCTGACACAGCCGTGAGCCACAGCGCCGCTGATATGAGCCGCTGGACTGGACGTGCCGAGCCGTTTGAAACTGCACGCGCCCGCTATTGGTATCAAATAGCGCAGCCTTATACCTTTGATAGCAGCAGTCAACAAAACAACCAGCAAAACGGCCAGCGCATTGGACTGGTTGGGTTCGCTTGTGACCAAGGTGTCAGACGCAATCAAGGACGCGTGGGAGCCAGAGCGGCGCCGCCTTTGATTCGTCAGGCATTTGCTGCGCTGCCCGTCATCGCCGAGTTACAACAGCGCTTTGATGGGCAACTATCAACGCTACTGGGTGATGCGGGCGACATTCATTGTCATGATAATGATGATTTTGCCGAGCGTACCCTTGAGCAAGCTCAATTAACCTATGCTGATAAAGTCAGTCACATTATCCAGCAAGGCGGTTTGCCTGTCGGACTTGGTGGTGGTCATGCCATCGCTTATGGTAGCTTTTTGGGGTTGTGGCAAGCGCTACAGCAGCCAGATGCTACCAGTAACAACGATGCGCCGCTGCGTATTGGCATTATTAACTTTGATGCGCATCTGGACATTCGTCAGTCTGATGTCGCCACCTCTGGTACACCATTTCGCCAAATAGCCGAGCACCTTGAAGCACAAGACCAGCCATTTCACTATTGCTGTATCGGCGTCAGCCGGTTTTCCAACACTGCCGCGCTTTTCGACCGTGCTGAGCAATTAAGCGTGCATATTATCAGTGACGAAGATTGCGCCAATAAGAAATGGAAAAAACTTGCGGCGCAAATAGAGACCTTTATCAATGACGTTGATGTCATCTACTTAACCATTGACATGGATTGCTTGCCAGCAAGCGTGGTACCGGGGGTCAGTGCGCCCGCTGCTTATGGTATTAATTTGGCATTCGTTGAGCGTGCGGTCAAACGTATCATGGCATCAGGCAAAGTCAAAATGGCTGATATCGCTGAGATTAACCCGACCTTTGATATTGATGCACGCAGCTGTAAAGTCGCCGCTCGCCTCTTAGCAACTATTATCGAGCAGCATTTACTTTTAGTATAAATAAATCGATATAGAATCAAAATGTGGTTGCTATTGATATAAGTGACTGGAATAAATTTTGCGAAGCCTTTGTCTCGCTTGCGCACAACAAGCGAGTAAAATTTGTACCAGTTACGCTATAACATTTTTAAAATAAACCAACCATACAAGGTTACTGAAGTAAATTTTGCACACCCTCTGTCAGCAGCACCACAGCAAGAAGCGTTTTTACCAACGACACACTGTCTATTTTAAAATAAACGGACTATGGATGGCTGCACTAAATCTATACTAATAAGCAGGAGCACACCATGACTCAGACAATAAATCCTACAGATCAAATGCATATAAACGACTCCATCCTGACTTCATTTGATCACATCATTATCAATGCCAATCTTGCCACCTTTTCAGCGCAATACGGCTTTGATATTTACAGTGACAATCAAAGCAATGATCAAAACAATGATCAAAACAATGATCAAAACAATGATCAAAACAATGATCAAAACAAAAGCACTCCTTATGGTCAGTTAGAAAGCGCCGCTATCGGTATCAAAGACGGCAAAATCGCATGGGTTGGTACGTATGAGCAAATCAAGCCGCATCTGACTCATTATAAAAGCGATCAAATCAAAGACGTACATGGCAACTGGATCACGCCCGGACTTATCGATTGTCATACCCATATCGTGTATGGCGGCAATCGCAGCAACGAGTTCGAAGCACGCTTGCAAGGTGCCAGTTATCAAGATATCGCCGCGCAAGGTGGCGGCATCGTCTCAACTGTTAGCGCTACTCGTACAGCAAGTGAGGAAGAATTATTTACCCAAAGTGAAAAACGTCTGCTCGCGCTCTTGCGCGAGGGCGTGACCAGTATCGAGATCAAATCAGGCTATGGGCTGGACTTAGACACTGAACGTAAAATGCTAAAAGTCGCTCGTGCGCTCGGCGACAAACACCACATTCATGTTAGCACCACGTATTTGGCCGCCCATGCGCTACCGCCTGAGTATAAAGACCGTGCCGATGCGTATATCGAGCAAGTTTGCCAGTGGTTGCCCATCTTACATAGCGAGGGCTTAATCGATGCGGTCGATGGTTTTTGTGAAAACATCGCCTTTAGTAGTGAGCAAATTAAGCGCGTCTTTGATGTTTCCCGCTCATTAGACTTGCCAGTGAAACTGCATTCTGAGCAGCTCTCAAACATAGGTGCCAGCGCTTTGGTAGCAGAATACCAAGGGCTATCAAGCGACCATCTTGAGCACTTGGCAGAAGATGATATCAAAAAAATGGCCACAAGCAACACGGTAGCCGTGCTATTGCCAGGGGCTTTTTATACGCTGCGTGATACCAAGCTGCCACCGATTGAAGCATTGCGCAAGCATCGGGTGCCGATGGCTATCTCAACCGATTGCAACCCCGGCACCTCGCCGCTCACCTCGCTGTTATTGGCGATGAATATGGGCTGTACACTATTTTATCTCACTACTGAAGAAGTGTTGGCAGGGGCGACCGTACATGCAGCGCAAGCATTAGGCCTCGCCAAAAAAGGCAAGATAGAAGTCGGCTGTGATGCTGACTTGGTATTATGGGACATCGCCCGCCCTGCTGACCTTGCTTATCAGATGGGGCTAAATCCTATCACAGGTATCATGGTACAAGGCAGATGGCGTGAGACGGTATAACAAACCACTATAAAAACCTATCCATAATAAAAAATCTGGCAATACCTTATTGCCAGATTTTTTCTATTTTCAAAATTCAAACAAGCCTAGGCACCTTCTTCTTTATACTATAATTGAGTACATGACAAAAACCTAACCCACCGTCTATACCTTAACTACATTGATATGCCAGATATGCTTGATCAACCATTATCAAACATCAGTAGTAGCCATCTTGCCGCAGAAGCATTTGCTGCGCTACCGCCTATCATGCAGGCGCGGCTAATACAAAGCCAGCGTGTGATATTGATCGCCAACAACCCGTCGATAGACACAGCGATCTTAAAGACGCTATTGCAGCCTACTGATATGTTGGTGTTATTTAATGATTTTATTCATGCAGACTTCTTTGCCCATCATCCGCTCGCCAAAGATTTACCAAAGCTACTATTTTTTAGACAAATCGGTGACAGTAAACTGCATTTTGGCCTACCGCCTCGCAGCAATAATGTGACAGCAATACTCGATATGACCAAGCAAGCACCGCTTGGCATCTTGTTTGGCAATGCTGCCTATCAGTTTCCCATGCCATGCGATGATCCAGACCCCGCTGATGATCCCATAACGGCTAACCGAGTGCTAGAGATTCCAGAACCGCTGGAGAAACTATTACATAGCGATGAGCATTGCGCTGTGCTATCAGAGCAGCATAAAGTAGTGGCGGATTATCCTATCTTTACTGATATTCATTCCTCTGCGCCGACGTCAGGGTTTTTATTATATCGGTTACTGTTGTCTGCACGCCTGCATATTCAGCAAAAACAGAAAGCTGAGACGCTGCTATCAATAGTGATGTTAGGTTTTAATAATGATGATAAAACTGCGCATTTTTGGGAAGGTCATAATTGGGCGTTTGAGCGGCAAGCGTTTGCAACGCCGCCGACAGGTGTGGAGATTATCCGTCAGTATTAGTTGCCCATCAAAACTCACTACTCATTGATACTAGTGACGCATCAGGATTAGCAGAACTAAGAGCCGTCTACACATACGGTGCATCTGAACAATGTGCGGCGGCAATCTCAGCGCTACTTGGCTGACGAAGAATCTCAATGGGCACTGTCTGCGCCTCTTGCCAGTTAATCAAACCTAGCTGCGTAAACGCTGCCAACCAGCCTGCCATCGGCCAATGCTGCCATTTGTCATAAAAGCGATTGGCATTAATCACTATGCTATCGAGATGATTGAGTGGCGGCCGGTAGACGCTGTGCTGCTGATGGTAAACCACATCATTGGTCAGATAAAAATCAATGTCTAAAGCACGTGCTATAAAAGCAAAATCTGTGTCTTCAGCGCCGTAGCCGATATAATCGGTATCAAAGCCGCCAATCCGCTCAAACTGATGACGCATTATCGCAAAGCATAGACTCCAAAATGCGCCATAGTCTTGTGTTTTTTTAATATTAGCATCGACATTGTCATTGCGATGTTGGGTAAAGTTATCACGATAAGGGTTAAATACCGACAGCTGGTCTAAAGCGTCAGCGGCCAATTTACCTTGCTGTAGTTGACTACCTTCATCGTCCGTCAAAGGGCGCGTTAAATAACGTGGCTGTCCCATCAGTAGCGCATCAGGATGCGTTTGCAATTTATCATATAACCCTTCGATAAAGTCATAGGCGACGATACAATCCACATCCAAGAAAATCATAGCCTCATAACTAGCACGTGCAGCGCCAAGATTACGGTTACGACCGATATCAAACGAGGCGCTACTCGTCAATCCATGCTCAGTCGCTGTAGTCGTTGCTATCTTAATAATATTTAAATCGTAATCTGCCAGACGTTCAGCCTCGGCGTCATCATTAACGATAACCACCTCGCGCGGCGTAACGCTGCCCTGCGCCAGACTAGCAAGTAGATTGTAAAGATGACGATTGCGCCCGTAGCAAGTCGTTATTACACTCACGGGAATGGTGTTATGTGCGGCGTCTTGGGCTCTGGTTGTCGTTGTCATGGAAATATTTGCTCTTATTATTATAAGTTTCTTTGTGATTTGTTATTTTTTGGGTTTTAAGTCCAACTGCGGCAACAACCATTCTGCAAACCAATCTTTTACGGAAGTATAGTCAGCAATGCTATTCATAAAGCGTTGCACCGCCAGATTGGCTTGCCTATCTGTCAAAGCAGTCTGCTCATGGTCAATTGACTTATTATTCGTGGAGAGAGAAGACAATAGGTTCTGAGTATCCATACTAGAGGCTGTGGCGATAAACTGTGGCCAACTAAGCGCACGACCTTGTTCGATTAATGCTTCTGCCATCACTTCTTGCTCACGGTGCGGGCGCACATCAGGCAATACAATAAGCGGCGTGGCATAATCATAGGCCTGCGCAATTGCGTTCAAGCCACACGCCATCAATAGCAGGTGACTATAGGCGATAAATGGCGTCACATCATCGACGTGGGCGGCAATATCGACACAATGCCGTACTTCATCATTGATAGGGCCAAGAGAGACGATTATAGCGTCTGGTAGTATTTGGCGTAGCTTTGGCAACTTGGCATCAATCGCTTCGTGCCCGCCATAGCCTTTAATCACAGTAACGATAAAAGACTTATCGACGCTGGCGACCAGTTGTTTATGAATAGCATCATCATGGGTCAATGTCATAAGCTCGTCCATAAACTCACAAAAGCTAGGCAAACCTTGGGCTTTGCTTGGCAAAAAATCCAGATATAACGTTTTTTGTCGTACCCAGTCCGGCGTGGCTGCCGCCTCCAATGCTTTAGGATAAGGAGCTAACAATCCAAGCGCGCCCGCAAAGACGTTTAAGTGCGGCGCATCATCACGCTCGCCTGCCAGCCGTACATAGAGATAAGGCACGCTAGCGGTACGGCATAGCATAGCCACTTCGGCGCTAACATCAACAATCATCAGGTCAATCTGGCGCTGATGTATCTCATCAAGCAACTGCCAACTGCGTCTCTGGATGTCTTTGTTGCCTACTGGCGAGTAGTGCAAACAGCTTGGCTGCCAATACTCACCTGCTCGCCCCGCTAGCACATCATCTGGTCGCTCATCCTCAGCGTCTAAACGTACGATGTGCTCATTATTTATACTGCTAAAGCGATAACCATCAGCCGGTAAGCTGGTAAACACCGTCATTTGCGAACGCAGCTCTGGTGGTAGTAAGGCGGCCAGTTTGTCTGCTTGGCGGCAGTGCCCCGAGCCGTGGTGATGAGCATAGTAGCCGATACGCATGGTAAAAAAGCTCCTAAGAGATGAAGGCAGTCATTGATAGTCATTGATAGTCACGACATAAAGAAAAAAGGAAAGAACACTAGGGCGTGTCTTGGATGCTATCGCTGTCATCAACCGCTACTGCCTGCTCATATAAACGCAGATAACCATCGACCATCGCAGCGACTGAACAAAACTGCTCAGCGCGAGCACGACAGGCTGCTCGTGAAATATGCTGAATGTCAGCAAATGCTTGTATAAATGCCTTTTTATCCTTTTTGGGTACGATAATACCTGTCTGATGCGTGATAATCTCAGCACTGGCACCGACATCGAAGCCAATCACAGGTGTACCGCAAGCGAGGCTCTCAGCGAGCGTCAGACCATAAGGCTCATCCCAAGTACTGGTAAATAGCATGGCGGTGACTTGGCTTAACTGCTTGTTGATTTGATCCTTATTTAAATGACCAACATAATCAAATAACGGCATATCGCTATTCCTATCTGCCTCTAACAGCGGTGCCACATAGTCATCGAAGTATTCCTCATTACTTTTGGGACCTGCAATAATCAGGCGCTTGCCTGCTGCTTTGCAGTATTCCATCGCCAAATGCGTACCCTTTTCAGGACAAATGCGCCCGTACCAAAAATACACTTCATCAGCAATTGGGTTTGTATTGGCAGTAAATGAGTGAACATCGATGCCGTTATAGACCACATGCGAGGGCACAAATTCAGCAAATAGCTGATGCTGATGACCACTGATCGCCGTAAACTGAGTCTGCGTACCCAGACGTAGCGTCAGTAGTGCCAGACGCAGCTGCGGAAAAATCGGCGTATGAAACGTGGTAAAAAACCGCGCGCCAAACGCCTGCCCCATCATCATCGGCACATAGTGCAAGCTATGATTGTGTACCACATCTATCATCCCTTGCTCATCACGGCTAATGATATCGCGCAGCGCCTGCTGGTAGATCAAATACTGATACAGCTCCTCGCGGCTCATCTCTACTGACTCATGCTCATCGGCATAAACTGTTTTTTCAAATTCATCACGGGTCATAAAGGGTACTAGTGTGGCATGGGTTTGACTGTCGGTATGAGCGTAGAGCAACACCTGATGACCTTGCGCCACCAGCTCATCACAGATCAGCTGAGTGATCATCTCAAGACCACCTGCATAAGGCTGGGCAATGGGATATAACGAGTGAGCGATGATGGCAATACGTAGCGGTCTTCTTACTTTAACGTTTGCCCCATCGGTTGTCTCACACGCCGCTGATGACTCAGGCAAGTCATATGTCTTGTGCATAACGATGTTAGGAGTTTTAGCTTTTATATGACTATTTGGGTTGGTTTTTATAGAAGTCAGCATACGTCATCCATTTATTATTTTATTATTCAGCTATATATTTTTTATTGGGTCGGTGTTATTTGGGCGCTTATTTTGAGTAATATTATCTCTAGCGGTATTTTTATCTTTAGTGATATTATTTTTAATCACACAGCTTTGGTTTACAGTGTTATTGATCTCGTCATACGTCGCATGCTCATTAGCATAGCGATCATCCACCTCAGGATGATACCCATAATTATCAAAAGCCACTTTTGCTGACCATAGCTTGAGGACAGTGACCACAAGCGCACTGACAAATAACAAAGGCGAATACAGCGCTGATAGCGGTGAGGTCACGGCTAAGGTAATGACATTAAGTATGAGTAGCAGTTTTGGTAAGGCACAAACATTGGCCTGCCATACGCTGCGGCGGCTACTAATCACCGCCTGTTTGGGCGTACACACAAATGGCTTGTCGCGGCCCCACAGCACAGGCCACCATGACAACGCGCCGATTTCCCAAAAGTTTAGGTGCAGTGCCCACGCTCGTAGCTTATTGGTAAAGGTTGGCGTAACGTGCTGAGCTACCTGCTGATTAAGCGGTGAGCGGTCTTGCGCATAGGCCCACAGCCGTCGCAACAAAAACACGCCATAAGCGGCATAAACTACATATAAGGGCGTAAGCAGCATTGCCATATCCACCTGTGCGCCTATTACCAGTGCCGCCAGCATGATAATCAGCGTACAGACATGCAGCACGATAAAAATCCCCGTGAAATTAATCCAGGCACTCAGCTGCGAAAAATGCGCACGCATATACTGCAAACGCTCGCCCATCGTCTGGCTTACATTTGTATTTGCGCTGCTATCAGCGGTCAGAGATGACGGCGTAACAAAGTAACGGTTGAGCACCTGTACATTGCCATATACCCAGCGCTGCCGCTGAGCGATCAGATCACACAGCGTGGTGGGCAATATACCGGTAGCAATCACCTTGGGTATAAAACGACTGTGTAAACCCATACGATGGAGCAGAACCCCCATCTGCGCATCTTCAGTAATGGACGCTCCTGACCAGCCGCCCAAACCCAATAAAGCATCTCGGCGTATCACCGCGTAAGTACCGGTAGATAACGCCCGCTGACGATTAAAAGATCGATATAAGTGATGGTTAAAATAATGATTTAATTCGCTATGGACATCCGCTTTATCTGCATCACGATAAAACTGCGGAAACTGCAATAAAGCATGCTCAGGATACTCGTGGATCGCGCTGATAATGGCATCACGAGCATGTGGCAACGCCTGATAATCACTATCGACCACCACCACATGACTGGCGCTAGGGTTCATCAGTCCTAGCGCCAAGTTGAGCGCACCAGACTTAAACCCTGCCACCGCATCGATATGATAAAAATGCACATTGAGATGCGGCTCTAAGCCATGACAAAAATCTGCCAAAGGCTTATAAAGCTCACGCTTAGTATGGTTGTTATCTATGATTAAAATCTCATCGTCGGCCGCTTTGATGGCTAGTAGCGATTGTATGGTCGCAATCACCATTGTGGTAGGCTCAGCACGGGTCATCAACTGAAAGCTCAAGCGTATCGGCTGCGCGCCCTCTGCATGAGTCATCGCCTGATCGATAGTACTGACTGCATCATCTGCTAGACGCTCCATCCGCTCAAATTTACCGACAGGTTGCATGCCATTGTTTGTGTCATTTTCTATACCCCTTTGGGTGTTTTGGCGGTAGAGCTTTAGGCAATCATTGCTACGTAGATGGCTGATTACTTGCTCGTTTATATGGTTATTTATATTTAATACAGGGTCTTTATACCAGCTAGTCTGCGCGCGTTTGGAGGCTGGTGGATAAGCGCCAAAGACATGCGCCGCTCGATTGTTCATAGCCTCACTGCCATTATCGTTATGATTCTGACCAACGCTGCAAGCAAACCGCTCAGCATTTGGCGTATCCTGTATCACTGGATATAAGTCCGACATACCTGAGCGGCCATCAGAATAGACCTCCTTATTGACTGTCATGATTCATCCTTTGATAAATATATCGACATTGTCAGCGGCATCGTCTGCCCGCGATATGAATGATTGATGATATAAACCCGTGCGATAAACACTGAGATAATTGATGATAATCAAAAAGATCGGTAATAATTACTTATAAACTGTCTAAAAAAACAGATTAATGTAACTTCAAGTAAAACATGTAAAAATTTTTATAAATTAATACTTTATAATCCAAAAAACTTTAGCCGGCGTCTACTACCTCGAGTTTACAACCAGTCTTTGCGCTCATAAATATTTTATACAGACAAAAAAATACCGCACTTATATATGATAAGTGCGGTATTTGACAGTGCCTCAGCAGCTAGAAGATGTTAGTTTAAGATACCATAAGCGCACAGTGCGTCCGCCACCCGTTTAAAGCCAACGATATTGGCCCCTGCCATATAGTCGATGTAGCCGTTGTTCGTTTGACCATAGTTTGCTGATGCTTCAGCCGCGCCGTCATGGATGTTTTTCATGATGCGCTTTAGGCGCTCATCGATTTCTTCAAAGGTTTTGTATTGACGTACGGAGTTTTGTGACATCTCAAGACCTGAGACTGCCACGCCGCCTGCGTTTGCTGCCTTACCTGGCGCATAGTGCACACGGTGCAAACGGATATGATCGACTGCCTCTGCTGTCAGCGGCATGTTCGCGCCTTCGACGATATATCTGATGCCGTTTTCGACCATATGTTTGGCATCGTCTTCGTTGACTTCATTTTGTGTGGCTGATGGAATGGCGATATCACCTTTGATGTGCCAAGGCTTTTGCTGCGCGAACCACTCACCACCATAGACATCGACATAATCGCACAGTGGCTTACTCTGGGCTTTTTGCGCTTTTAGCCAATCGATTTTTTCTTGATTTAGGCCATTTGCATCATAGAGCGTCCCTTGTGAGTCAGAGACCGTCAGAACTGTCGCGCCTAGCATGCAGGCTTTTTCGGCGGCATGGAGCGAGACGTTGCCTGCCCCTGACACCAGTACTTTTTTGCCTTCGATACTCTCGTTTTGAGCAGCGAGCATGTTTTCTAAGAAGTACACCGCACCGTAGCCTGTCGCTTCTGTACGCATCAAGCTACCACCGAATCCCACCCCCTTACCTGTCAACACGCCACCGTATTCGCGCGTTAAGTTTTTGTACATGGCAAACATATAGCTGACCTCACGGCCGCCGACACCGATATCACCAGCTGGCACATCGATGTCTTTATTGACATAGTGGTGCAGCTCACGCATAAACGCATAGCAAAAGCGGCGAATTTCGCTGTCTGTTTTGCCTTTAGGATCAAAATCAGCGCCCCCCTTACCGCCGCCCATCGGCAGACCCGTCAAAGCGTTTTTGAATATTTGCTCAAAGCCCAAAAACTTAAGCACTGACTGATTGACGGTTGGATGAAACCGTACGCCGCCTTTGTAAGGGCCAAGAGCGTTGCTGAACTGGACACGCCAGCCGCGGTTGACTTGTACTTCACCTTTATCGTTTTCCCAGTTGACGCGAAAGCAGATAATACGATCTGGTTCAACCAAACGCTCGAATATCTTCATTTTTTGAAATTCAGGATGGGCATCGTATATAGGCGCGATAGTCAGTGCCACTTCTTTGACGGCTTGGACAAATTCAGGTTGATGGGCATAACGCGCTTCGACTTTTTCGATGGCCTGACTGATACTCATATAGGTTCCTTAGGGTAAAAATGGTGGACGTGTTTATTTACATCGATGTCGCGTCGTATGGCAACAAACGAAGGGGATTATGGACATTGATGTAAGACTACAATCGCCCCTATACACTGCGGTATATAGAGGCTCGTGGGAGTAGAAAAGCGGGATAATGTGACGCCTGAACAAGACGCTCAGTAGCAATGACCGTTTCTATCGTATGACTATATATCATTTTTTTGGCGTATAAGTCTAGTGAATATCACCATCATGAAAAGTTATGGTCAACGTTTTTTGTATAAATCATTCATTTGTCTGGCCGCTACGCAGGCTGCTAGGCATTGAGAACATAAAGCAAAGCGCTGGGTAAATGAAACAAAAATTGCTACAGGCCTACTGTCTGATTGCAAGTGGCTGAGCCAAATAGAAAGAATAAAACCCTATCGCCAACTTTAGTTCGGCTTAAAATTAAAAACAACAGATAAAAGGTTGATAATGACAACTAGACGGTCAAAAAATAGCAGAACCCAGCCATTTGTTTGCTGTAACATATATCAATATAAGTAGTAAGGGTTTATAATGATCAGCGTTTGCTTCAGCCCTTTTTAGTGTCGCTGATAGTGATCTCATCCATTTAATAACCTGTGATAGAGAAAATGATATGCGTACAGATTCGTTCCAGCAAATCTTGGAAGACCTAAACAGCTCATCTGCCGATGTCGAAGCATCTGCCCTAATTTCTAACGATGGTCTAATGATCGCATCAGCCCTACCGTTAGGCGTTGATGAAGACCGTGTTGGCGCTATGTCAGCCGCTTTATTGTCATTGGGTGACCGTGCAGGTCGCGAGCTGGCGCGTGGTAGTATCGATCGTATTATGATCCAAGGCGAAAAAGGCTATGTCATCATGACCTCAGCAGGCGATGAAGCGGTATTGACCATCATGGCCAAGCCAAACGCCAAGCTCGGTTTGATCTTTTTGGACATCAAACGCGCCTCAGAAGCCCTAGCAAAACTTATTTAATCGATCATTATTTGCCAGTCAATCACGACGAATACAACGATAGATAAATACAACGATAAATAAAGGAGATTACTATGGGTTCTCCAATCCCTGATGCACCAAAGCCGGATATGCCAGCTGAGCAGATGACGCTGACTTACTATGATGGCACCTCTCGGACTGTCTATGATACAGGTGTAGAGCGTCCCTACCCAGATGGTAAGCTCATTGTCTCGCGTACCGATTTAGACGGCATTATCACTCACGTCAACGACGCCTTTGTCGAGATTAGTGGCTACCACGTCGATGAGCTCATCGGTCAACAGCACTATATTCTGCGCCATCCTGATATGCCAAAAGCCGCTTACAAAGACCTGTGGGACACAGCAAAAGCTGGACAAAAATGGCATGGCTATGTCAAAAATTTATGCAAAGACGGCAGTCACTACTGGGTCTATGCCACGGTCGTGCCCAATGTTCGCCGCGGCGAAACTGTAGGATACACTTCAGTACGCCGTAAGCCATCACGTAGCAAAATCGAAGCCATGCAGGCGCAGTACGCTGACATGAAACAAAATGAGGAAGGGTAAATCATGACGACACACAATATGTTAATCGCCCCTGATTTTTCGCCTGAGCATTTTGCAGGTTGGCATATGTTTAACACCTTGATTCAAAAGCGTGCCAACTTAAACATGCACCTAAATACGCCAGCCTCACACGCAGAGCAACAACAAATCATCACGGCTGGGGACATTCAGGTTATCTATGCCAATCCTTTTGATGCGGTAACTTTGATCCGTGAACAAGGCTACAAAGCGGTCGCACGTCCTATCGGCAAATCTGACGAAATGGTCATCGCCGCTGGTGCCAACAGCGACATCAACGCCTTAGAAGATATCAAAGCTGGTGCCACCATCGCGATGGCAAACAACCGCGATGTCAAGCTGATCGGTTTGCGCCTGCTTGAGGCTGTCGATATAGAAGAGTCTGATCTGAGCTGGGATGTCACCGAAACATATCAAGCTGCCGCGCGTAAAGTCATCAAAGGCGATGCGCAAGCAGCGTTCTTTTTGGCAGAGGTATTTCACGGTTTTTCTCGTCTGACCAAAGCTCAGCTATCGGTACTGATCGAAAGTGATTTAGCTGATATCAGTCATGTGCTGCTGATCAAAGACGATTTTCCAGATACCGATATCTTTATGAATGCCATACTCAACCTGCACAACGATCCAGACGGTCAAGAAGCATTGGCCGAGCTGGGTATGCCGCAAGGATTTGAGGTCATGGATGAAGAAGACGCCGAGTTTATGATTGATTTGATGGAAACCTTGCTTGATTAGTCGTTACTTGCTATCTTGCTTTGGCTGATTTTATTTTTTCATGGTCGATGACAGTCGTCATCGCCGTGATTATTGGGTCATGTCCATACAACGCAACACCATAGGCGCAGCCGCTATCAAGGCAAGAATAACCGCAACGAAGATGTGACCTAAAGGATCCTGTTATGTCTGATGTAGATCTGATCAAAGAAGCCGAGACCGAGGCGCGCCGTGCGTTTCGCTTTTACTCACGCAAAGTATTTTTGGCACCTGCCAATCGTCACTTTCATGAGCAGCGTATCAACGCTGCCCTACTGCTGAGCGAAAAAGAGCCGCTACAGGGCGCGGTGGCAGATTTTTTTTATGGCTGCTGGTACGATATTCCTTACGACGTCAATAACCTATTTACCCGTATTAAAGACCGTCTGTACCCTCATGTTGCACAAGGCTTTCGCGACTGCATCGACAAAAAACGCTACATCCAGCGCAACAGTATGCTGGCGACGCGTTGGAGTGTATTGATATCGCCGTCGCTCAATGAGCAAAAACAGCGACTGCGCATCAGTAGCGACGATGCCAAAGAAATCTCCAAAGACATCACCGCCGAGCTGATGCAAGCACGTGCCGAGGAGGACTGGGGCACGATTGAACAAATCGAAAACGAGTTTTTTGCCCACTGTATCGCTCGCAATGACCGTCTGGCTTTTTCTTTGGTTTGGTTTCGCTTAGGCAAAAGCGACTGGCACTTTGACGAGCGCTGGAACAACTGCCAACAACGTCTTGACCAAACCAAAACCATCAAAACTTAACTTATCGCCTGTTTTATAACTTCATCACAATGGTAGCCGCTATGTCCTCTTACTTAAATGCTGATAAAACCTATCTTACCCTAACCCCAGCCGGTATTTTTGAGGCATTTTCCCAAAGCGAACCTACAGAGGAGCAGCTATCGTTACAAGACCTACTCTCTTATGAGCAAACCCTACTCGCCGCTGATTGGCTAGAGCGCTACTCTGAGACGTGGTTACAGCGCTTTATAGAGGCCGGCTGGATCGAAAAGTTGTCCCTGTTTTTGCCCGCGCCCAATTTACCATTGGATCAGTTTTTGCCTTATGTCGTCGCAAGCCTATCTGGTAAGCGCCGTGCCGCTATCGGCTCTGATGAGGGCTTTTGTCTGGCGCGCATTGGCTATAACCAAGAAGAAGCGGATATGCTGAGTGTGGCGGCGGCTGACTTTTCAGGCTTTATGCTGCGCCAAAAACAACGCGGCTGGGCAGTAGAAAGCCAAGCAATTTCGTTTTTTCAGCAAGTTGACTTGTTGATTCCTGAGACCAGTTTTGTGTTTTTGTGGATTGATGGCTCAGGATATGTGCTGATCATCGATGGCGAGCCGCTCACCAATAGCCGCGCTTTTGTAGAGCTGGTGTGGGCACTCAAAACCTCTGGACTCCGATTTTTAAATTAAGCATCTATGGCGTACTTGCTCATAACTCGTGACGGTCATGACTTTTATAAACATCAACATAAAAATAGACATGACTGACGTATCATATCCTCATTAAGAGGCACGCACCCCACTTCTATGTTTGCGTTTATAGCAGACAACTTGGTGCGGTGCGCGCTATTTTTATCCACAACGCCCTCCTTTATCTTTATACCACACCGCCATGCTTTTATATAAGCAACGAGATAGCTGACGGCGGCACACTTCGCAACGATACTACCCTCATACGTAACAGTAGCTGGCACCGTATTGCGTCATACTGACCTTTGACGTATGCCAACCTTTACTTGTCTGTTTTTATTGATTTTATTGAACTGATGTTTTATTGAACTGACATATAGGCCGTGTTGAATATTTACCAATAACCACTGCTGTGTATGACTCACCATTTATATCAACCAGCTCCCTACACATTACGTCATTGCACAAAAAACCCAGCCTTTGAACGTGGCACTCCTTGCCAAACCTTGCACTCTTGCTTATTTTTTAGGACAGTTTATGACTTCGCTGACGACTGTGCGCGTGCGTTATCAAACGATTGAAATCGACAATACCGACATTCGTATTTTTACGCTACGTGACAATCAACAATTTTAAGCTGACCAATAAAATGCTGGAGTTTGGTTTTAGCAGTCAGCACGTAAGGCCAGAGAATACCTCTTATCTTGAGCTGCCTTTTAAGGGTCATATTTTGACCTTTGCACGCAAGGCTATGGCATAACCCCTCCTGTATGATGAACGCCTGACGTGATGGCCGCATCTTGCCACTGCTGGCGCGTGATCCAGTGAGCCATTAGGGGTTTGTAAATCCGCTGTGACATTGCTTGGTCAAAAAAACAAACCAAAGTTTATTTAATAATATGATTGCAATCGCAATATCATTCTTCTAGCATGAATTGATAGATAGCAATTGCGCATAAACCTCAAATAACTTTAAACAATATCAATTATATAAATAATATCAGGCAGATAGATATGAAAAATACCAACACTCTCCTACGTATCGACATCGTCTCAGACGTGGTGTGCCCTTGGTGCGTCGTTGGCTACCGCCAACTGGCCGCAGCGCTTGAGCAAAGCAATACAGACCATGAGATACATTGGCATCCTTTTGAATTAAACCCAAAAATGCCAAAAGAAGGACAAAATATGCGTGAGCACATCATGGAAAAGTATGGCTCAAGTAAGGCAGAATCGGATGCCAGCCGCGCCAGAATAACAGAGGCGGGAAATGAGGTAGGCTTTCAGTTTCACTTCAACGACGACACATGGATGCACAATACCTTTAATGCGCACCAGCTCTTGCACTGGGCCGAAAAACAATGCCACAGACATGAGTTAAAGCAAGCGCTTTTTGCAGCGCACTTCACGGACAATCGCGATATATCGGATAACGCGGTACTGGCCGATATCGCAGCAGATGTCGGCTTAGATCGAAGCGAGGCACTGGCGGTCTTAGCAGACCAGCGGTTTGCTCGAGAGATACGCGCAGAAGAGCAGCACTGGCAGCAGCAAGGCATTCAAAGTGTGCCAGCGATGATTTTTAATGAGCGTCATTTGGTAAGCGGCGCGCAAGGGGTAGACAATTACCTCAATATCTTAGGGCAATTGGCCCATATGCCAGACTAAACCCTAAGCGTTGTCGATGAAAGGATATCTTATGCACGCTCACCTAACACCCGCGGTTATCGTCTTTGACGTCAACGAGACGCTACTCGACATAACTACTTTAGCGCCGTTATTTGTACGCCTATTCGGTGACGAAAACATGCTCAGAGAGTGGTTTGCCCAGCTGGTGCTATACTCGCAAACCATGACGTTATCGGGGCTGTACACGCCTTTTGGTGAGCTGGGTATCGGCGCATTACAGATGAGCGCTGACATCCACCAAATCACGCTGACAGAGGACGATATCGATGAGTTAAAAGCGCGTATGAGCAACATGCCTGCGCACTCTGACGCCGTCCCAGCATTGACCAAACTACGTGAGGCAGGGTTTCGTCTGGTGACGCTGACCAATTCAGCACCCAGCGCCGCCCCTACGCCACTAGAACAGGCAGGATTGAGCGTATTTTTTGAGCAGTCTTTTAGCGTTGAGCAGGCCGCAATGTTCAAGCCGGCGCCTGAAACCTATGAGCTGGTCGCTAATGAACTGGCCGTCCAGATGTCAGATTTATGCCTAGTCGCCTGTCATCTTTGGGATACCATCGGCGCGCAAGCTGCTGGCTGCCAAGGAGCGTTTCTCAAACGTCCTTATAATGCCTTGTTATCCGCCCCCAATGTGCCAACACCGGACTTTATGGCCACAGACTTGACTACGCTTGCAGAGCAAATCATTCATCGCGCGCAAGGCTAATCGCTATGGTTTGTCTTGAGCATAAAAAAATACCGCCCCATAATAGGCGCGGTATTTTCAGCTTATCGTTTGCTGCTTAACTTAATGTTTACTCAGAAAAGTGCACCACCGAACGAATACTCTCGCCTTTATGCATCAAATCAAAGGCCTCGTTGATGTCTTCTAACGGCATGGTGTGAGTGATGAAGTCTTGTAGCGGAATTTCACCTGCTAGGTAGCGCTCGACATAGCCGGGCAACTCACTGCGGCCTTTGACCCCGCCAAATGCTGAACCTTTCCAAACACGGCCTGTCACTAGCTGGAATGGACGGGTTGAGATTTCTTGGCCTGCGCCTGCGACCCCGATGATGACCGACTCGCCCCAGCCTTTGTGGCAGCACTCTAGTGCTGAGCGCATGACATCGACATTACCGATACATTCAAACGAATAATCCACGCCGCCGTCGGTCAATTCGACGATGACATCCTGAATGGGCTTGTCATAATTTTTTGGGTTGATGCAATCTGTCGCGCCAAGCTTTTTGGCCAACTCAAACTTGCTCTCGTTGATATCGATAGCGATGATACGGCTGGCTTTGGCCATTTGCGCGCCGATGATAGCAGACAGTCCGATGCCGCCCAGCCCAAAGATAGCAACCGTTGCGCCCTCCTCGACTTTGGCAGTATTCATCACAGCACCCATGCCCGTGGTCACGCCGCAGCCCAGCAAGCAGACTTCTTCTAATGGCGCTTCTTTATTGACTTTGGCCAATGAAATCTCTGGCAACACCGTGTATTCAGAAAAAGTCGAGCAGCCCATATAATGGTAAATCGGCTTACCATCTTTGTAAAAACGCGTGGTACCATCTGGCATCAGGCCTTTACCTTGGGTTTCGCGTACTGCCGAGCATAGGTTGGTTTTACCTGAACGACACATTTTACAGACGCCGCACTCTGCGGTGTACAACGGAATGACATGGTCGCCGACTTGCACGCTGGTCACGCCTTCACCGACTTGCTCGACGATACCGCCACCTTCGTGACCCAAAATCGTAGGAAACACGCCTTCTGGGTCTTCACCAGATAAGGTGAACGCATCGGTATGGCAAACGCCGCTGGCGACAACCTTTACCAGCACTTCACCTTTTTTGGGCAGCATCACATCGACTTCTTCGATAGATAGCGGCTCATTTGGCCCCCACGCGATGGCGGCTTTGGACTTAATAAAATTATCTGACATAGTATTCTCTCTTGTAATCATAAATAAGTGACGGCGTTAATCACGCTCAGACCAATTTAGCTTATAGCGCTTACACTGTAGAGGCAAGCGCTAGTTTGAGTCGTCTATAGGCGTTGGTTTTATATTGTCCATTATAGTTGTTTCTGCTGTGATAACAATGTGTTATATTTGCAAATATCTTTTTCACAGTGGTAATAATCATGCGCTGGGATGGTATCAGTGAGTTTGTCTATGTGGCTGAGTACGAGAGCTTTACCCGAGCAGCAAAGGAGCTGGGCATCTCCACCGCGCAGGTCAGTCGGCAGATCAGCGCGCTAGAAAAACGTCTGAATATTAAATTGCTCTATCGTACGACGCGGAAGGTGTCGCTCACAGAAGAAGGGCGGGTGTTTTATCAGCATTGCCGCGGCGTGCTCGATGGCTTGGATGCCGCCGAGCAAGCGGTGAGTAACTTACAATCTAAGCCGCAAGGCAGAATCAAACTCACCGCCCCTGTCACCTATGGCGAGCAGCAACTTTTGCCCCTGATCAATGACTTTATGGTGCAATACCGCGATATCGAAGTGACGGCCTTTTTGAGCAATCAAAAAATAGATCTAATAGAGGGCGGTTATGATCTAGCGGTGCGTATTGGCAAATTAAGCGACTCAACCATGATGGCAAAAAAACTCAGTCGCCGTACCAACTTTGTCTGCGCTGCACCTGCTTACCTCAAAAGATATGGTACACCGCACACACTGTCTGATCTGCACAAACATAACTGCCTACTTGGTACACGTGATTATTGGCACTTTATCGAAAATAATAAACAGGCTAACAAGGCAGTGGGTCAGCAAGCGCACAAACCAACGGACACAGAAAAAAACCTACGCGTCTCAGGCAGCGTGCAATACAACAGCGGCCACAGCTTAGTGGATGCAGCATTAAAAGGTCTGGGTATCGTGCAGCTGCCTGATTATTATGTGCAGCAATATCTGGCCTCAGGGGCATTGATCAGCGTACTGGATAACTATAGAGAGCCTGAAGAAAGCATTTGGGCGATTTATCCGCACAATCGTCATTTATCGCCAAAGATTCGCTTGCTGGTGGATTATCTGGCAGCGCGTCTGGCATAGTTGGCGCTCTTACATCATCGCTGATAAGATCCAGTTGTCACGCGCGCCTTTACTATACATAGTTTATTACGCACAATGCTATAAAGCATCGCGCTTTGATATACAAAGAGTACTTATATAGTGAGTTCAGTATAAAAACGATACAGTGAGACTGGGATAATTTTTACGCAGCATCGAGCAGCGCAGGCACAGCACGCAAGGAAAATTTATACCAGTTCCACGTTGACATATAAGGTAGGCTGCAAACGCATGACCCACCTTTTTTCTGCTTTGAAAGAATGCGCTTATTCGCAGCCCTCAGTGCGTGCGATTTGCTCATGCAATTCTATTTTTAGCTTCTTTGCACATTCAATAATCTTTTTTCGATTGGCAGGTATAGCGCCATATTCAATCGCCGTTTTGCGCATTTGTACTGTCACATCATAGTGCGGATAGCTGGCGTCTCGGTGAAACAACCGCGTATCTATCTCAATCAAGGCGGCAAACTCATGAAGCTCTTGCAGGCTATCTGCCAGCATGTGGCACCATTTATAGCCTTTAAATTCTATCTGCATAAAATCGACATATATCGCCATAGAGTCGCCTCCTGTATTATCAATAGCTATTTTATCATGTGCTAAACAACACTTTCACAAAACAGCCATTAGAACAATTCACGTGCATCTTTCTTAAGCTGCTTTAGGCTAGTTTGGTACTCGCTATCATTGGTTTCAAGGCTGCTTAGACGTCCATAACGCAGCTGCCGATAGTTCTGCCTCATTTGCAAGATTTTTGCTTGTACAATCTCTGAATGCCCGCTATCTGTTAGCTTACTCACTTTACTGCTCTTATTACTACTTTTAGCATTGGTATCGGCATTGGTATCAGCGTCGATATCAGTATTTGAATCATTTTCTCGGCCATCAACCGCTATTGCCAAGCGCTCAAGCCAAGCCAGCTGCCCTTCACTCTCTTGACGAGCCAACTCTTTATCACTTTTACCAATACGTTTTGATAACTGTGCAAGTGGTAGGTCTGCTGGATGCCAACGCTTACGGCGACGTTGCCAAATGATTAAGATGACTATAGCCATCACCATGATAGCACTGACCGTCAGCCATATAATTTGCTGCATGATTGAGCGGATGTTAAACCAGTTGAGTAGCGAGTCGGCTTGCTTGTCCTGATCGTAACCAACGACGTCTTTTTGCCAATAATAGCTGGCTTGATCGGAGAGGCGGCGTAAGGTTTGTAGCAGCTGATACTGCTGATAGCTGACTTGGGCGGCAGCACCGTCGCCAAACATCGCCGCGCCTTGCGACTGCGTCAGTGCCTCCATACCCTGCTCGACACGCTCAGGCGCGACAAAAGCCGTCGGATCGACACGTACCCAGCCTTGACCGTCAAGCCAAACCTCCGTCCAAGCGTGCGCATCTTTTTGCCGTACTTCCCAGACATTACCGCCGCGGCTGGGCTCGCCGCCTTGATAGCCCGCCACGACGCGTGCTGGAATGCCAGCGGCGCGCATCATAAAGGTAAAGCTGGAAGCATAATGCTCACAAAACCCCGCTTTGGTCTCAAATAAAAACTCATCGATACGGTTATTATTCAGTCGTGGCGGAGACAGTGTATAACGAAAGTCCGTTTGGTTAATCCAGCGCTCCAGCGCCTGCATATAGCGCACAGTGTCTGAACCTGACTGAGCGAATAACTGCTGCGCCAAAGTTCGCGCTTGCAGGTTGCCGTCAGCTGGCAGTGTAAGATTGAGACGGCGTGATTCATCAGAGAGAATCGGGTCGATACGCATCGGTGCAAACTGCAATACCTCGTAGCGCAGCTGCTGAGTCACCGGCTGATCTTTTAATAAAGTAAAGTCTGAGGTGATTTTGACGTCTTGGCGCTGCGTAAACGGATAATCAAGCCCAAACAGCCAGCTTTGCTGCGTTGGCTCTAGGATAATCTCATAGTTGGTCGGCGCAACTTTCGCTTCATCAGGGATAGTTGCAAAGGCATTCTCAATCCAAGCAGGCGTTTGCGGTGCAGGCTGCCACTCTTGTTGCTGAGGGCTAGGACGCCACGTGACCCCATCAAACTCACTAAAGACCAAGCCGCGCCAATAGAGCTGCTGCTGTGGGGGACGGTTATCTACAAACTCTACCCGAAATGCAAGCTCGGTCGATTGTCCTAAATTGGCAAAATCACCGGGTGACATACTATCAGAGACACCCGTGGTCGCTTGCTGACCTGAGAGCTGCACTGACCATAGCGGAGGCAAGCGCGGGAAAAACAAAAACAGCACGACCAATAACGGCAATGCGCCAATACTCAGTACACCTAAAGTACGCAAGCGACCATCACCACGAGCATTGCCGTCGTCATTTAGCGCAATAAAGGCCAGCAGCACCGTAACCGCCCCCACGATTACCTCAAACGTCGTGACCAAGCCCTGATCCATCAAAAATAGCGCGGCGAGGACAAATAGCGATAAATTTAATACCACATAGGCATCACGGCGCTTATAGAGCTCCCACAGCTTGCTAATCAAGCATAGCACCAAAAATGCCACACCCATATCAAGGCCGAAAGCGGTGTGATAAGTCAGCCATAGCCCTGCCAGCCCTAACAAAAACCCGAGCATCTGCATACCCTGATAGACGCGTTTTAGATGCGCTGTTTTTCTAAATCGCGCTTTCACACGCGGCAGCTGAGCAATAATACTGACCACCGCAAACCCCATTAGCCATAATGGCAGATGGGCTGCATGCGGTAAGATAATGACCACTTGGGCGATCAACACCCAATAATAGGCAGGCAAAGCAAAAAATTTAGCATATCCGCTTGGCTTTTCGCCGTGTACTATCTGTGCACTGCGATGATGACCCAAGGCCAGCTGCTCAAAACTGGCAGTTTTTATAGCGTCTGCTTTATCAAAGCGACTCGCTGACGCTATCGTTTTTTTTGATAAAGGCTGTGTAGAATGATTCATGGCGCTTTTGCCAACCTTAGCAAGCACGCTTGTACAAAGCTGTCACCTGCCCCCATCGCCGCGCCGGCAGGCTTATCTTGCGGTAGTTGCATCGTAAAGGGTACGCCCAGCTCACCCAAGGTCTGTACGCCATAAGCCAGCTGTGCCAGTTTTTGTTCATGATGCGCGGCTGGCATATCGGCATAATCCAACGTTTGCTCATGACCGACCGGATCGGCAAAATGCTTGGTAAACATGCCTTGACCTCGTGCCACATGCCCCCACGACACACGGGCCAGCGACTCACCTTCGATATAGTTGTCGAGCCGCTCAAAATCATCTTGACCTTTCTGATATTGCCCACCTGTTGGCAGATCTTTTTCATTGGCTAGCGCATACTGTGCTTGCCAATCAAAAGCCTCAGGTTTGGGGTACACCCAAGCGCGACGGGCAAAATACACATAAGACCATGCGCGCATAATGCCGAGCGGGTAGACGGTTTTGATGGTGAGTCTGGGGAGTACCAGCTGGCCGCGGCTGTGCGTTTGTACTGGCAGGCGAATCGTTTGTTCGCCTTGTAGCCGTGTCACCAGTAGGGAGGTTTGAGGCTCAGCGCCAGCGTTTGCTCGGGCGTCGGTTTTTTTATCGGTCTTTTTAATCTTTTTGCGTGGCCCTTTGCTCTCTACCTGCTCAAAGCCAAATAATAGCTGCCGTCTTGGTTGGCGGCTCTCACTAATCAGCTTTAAGGTCACCCAAACAGGCGCACCTGCCTCTGCCATAGTGACATCTATCAATTGCACCTTGAGACCTGAAATATGGGCAAAGGTCACATGAAAGCTGATCAGCCAAACGCTAACCAAATAAAAGCACAAACCCAGCACCAAGTTGTTGCCATAATTGATGCCAGCGATAAAAGTAATGATTAACAAAACAGCAAACAGCAGGCCTTCACGACTAAAAAAAATATAGACATTACGCAGCGTGAGGGTGGCGCTATCGCTTTTGGGCGCACGCGCGGCAAACCAGCGGCGTAGTGCAGAGTTCGCTGGTACAGTAAAGGCATTTGGCAACAGACTCATAACGACCCTATCCTCAAAATTAATCGTCTTATCGCTAATAAACGAGCAGCTTTAGAAGTGAGTCTATTATAAGTAAACAGACGGTCAAACAATAACAGCCACCTCGGCCAAAATACGTTGGGCGATGGTCTGCATCGCTTGTCCACCAGTCACATGCGCGGGCACAAAACGCTGACCAAGGCGATGATCCGTGACGGCAGCAAACACCGCTTGGATGTCCTCTGGTGCCACCTCCTGATGCCCCGATATATACGCATAAGCCTGCGCCGCTCGCTGTAGCGACAGCACACCACGTGGTGAAAGGCCATGATACTCCGAGCTGGCGCGTGTCTTTGCGACCAGCCGCTGTAGATAGTCCAAGACCACATCAGCCACATACACGTGCTTGACACCCTGCTGCGCCAATAATACCGCCTCGGTATCAAGTACAGCAGACAAGCCTTTGAGCAGCTCGCGGCGATCTTGACCTTGCAAAAGCTCACGCTCAGCGGCAGGCGATGGATAGCCAAGCGAGATACACAGCAAAAACCTGTCGAGCTGCGACTCAGGCAGTGGATAGACGCCTGCTTGCTGCAATGGGTTTTGGGTGGCAATGACAAAAAACGGCTGCGGCAGCGCATAGGTTTGCCCATCTTGCGTCACTTGCCGCTCCTCCATGGCCTCTAGCAGCGCGCTTTGGGTTTTGGGGCTAGAGCGGTTGATCTCATCTGCAAGTAACAACTGCGTAAAGATTGGCCCGGGCCGAAACTCAAAGCGCTGGTTTTTTTGCTCAAAGATACTCATGCCCAAAATATCAGCAGGCAGCATGTCATTGGTAAACTGCACACGATTAAAGCTCAGGCCAAGCAGCTGGGCTAGGCCTTGTGCCAATGTGGTCTTGCCCATACCAGGCAAGTCCTGTAGCAATAAATGACCACCCGCCAGTATGCCACTGAGCGCCAGCTTAATCGCCTGCGGCTTATCTAAAACGATGTGGTTTAGTTGCCCAAGCAGCTGAGCTATTTTTTGCTGATTGTGCTGATAGTCAGCGGCACTCAAGGCCGCCGTATCTGCCAGCTGCGTGGCTGGCTGAGAGGTGGTGCTAGAATCGGGGTCGATCGCTGCATGGCTCATAGTCAGTTATTGGCTCATTTTGGAAGAATAAACATAATAAGTCTGCGATCAAATACCGTCATCGGTCGCAGGCGGCGCCGCCCTTAGGGTTGACAGATAAGCAATCACATCTGCTCGCTCTTTTGCATCCGGCATCGGGTCTGAGAGCATTTTTGAGTCTGGCATACTCTGTTGCGCATCGGCGATATAAGGGTCTAGTGTCTGTGCATCCCATACCCAGCCTGACGCCTTTAGTCCTTCACTATAAGTATAATCCTCGAGGGCGGCGGCATGCGCGCCGTAGATATTCATCAGCTGCGGGCCTTTTTTGTTTAGCCCTGCATTTAGCTGGTGGCACTGACCGCAGGCATCTTGATAAATGATCGCACCGTTGTCGGCATCGCCCTCAGTATATAGCGGCAATGTCACGGGATCACGGTGATCAGCAGGCACTTGCTCTCTGCACGCACTGAGCAATAAAACAGCGGCAACAAGGCCGAACAAACGATACTGACGAATTATAGACATGTTTGACAATCTTCAGTTAAAAGGCATAACAGATAAAAACAGGATGAGGCATGGCGTTATGAGACTTTTATGGTCTCGCTGGGCGCTTCTAGATAGTATCCTTGCAAATAGCGTGCGCCCACACTCCATGCCACCGACATCGTCGCGGCATCCTCGATATATGGCATGAGCACGTCAGCATGGACCTCAGAGGTACGCACAATCAAAGACTTAACCGTGTTTAGGTTATCTGCAGAATTGATGTCTTGGATATAGCTTCGCGCCAAACGCACCATATCTGGCTGTACAAAGCTGGCGATTTCGATAGACTTAGCAGATGAGCCAAAGTTATTGATACCTAACTGACAGCTGACTTGTGTCAACGCCGAAAACTGGGTTTTGGCAACGGTCAGGTAGTCTAAGATGTCTTTTTCATTAAACTGCAGTGTCAAGACTCCAACGGCACCGCCGACCGCCTTGATCAACTGACTGGCCACATTTGGCAGTTTTTTGTCGACCAGCGACGCCCCGGTGAGCTGCACCAACAGTCTGGCCTCAGGATGGGTCTTACGGACTTCGTTTATTTTTTTGCAGGCATTGATTAGTATCCAGCGGTCGATTTTTTCTAATAAATTATGCGTCTTGGCGACAGCCATGAACTGATCAGGGGTGAGTACGGTATTGTCAGCATCTGCCAGCGGTAAGCGCAGATACACCTCAAAAAAGTCGCTACGGTCTTTGTTGATGTCATATATGGGCTGAAATGACAGCTCAAAACGATTGTTGGTAATGGCATCGACCAAAGACTCAGCCAGTGCATGATCATCACTATTGGCATGCTCACTTGGGTCATACAAGTGGTACGTTCCGCCATGATTGGAAGTCTCTATCATGATTTGATTGATGGCATCGATAGCACGCTCGAGCAGTACATTGGGCTCTGCAGCATTTTTCTCTATCTTCACGATACCAATACTGACGGTGGTACTGGTGGTACGCTTATCAACTTCGATAAACATCTCACTAATGCGTGTGACAATGTGCTGTGCCAAATCTTTTAGCTCGCTGGCGCTTTTGTCTTCGACAAGCACCGTAAACACCGTATCACTAAAGCGGCTCACATGCCCGTCTTCTATCAGCTCATCTAACATATAGGCGACTTGCTTGACTGTCGCATCGACCCCTTGTAGGCCCAAACTGCTTTTTATTTTACCCACATTATCGAGCTGAATATACAAAAGCCCTGCTGTCAGTAGCCCTTGTCGTGCCTGCTCGTACACCAGCGCCATTTGTTTTTCAAAACCATGGCGGTTGTCGATACCAGTCAGTTTATCTTTACGCTCAGCCTCCGCTAAGCGCTTGGCCACCTCAGCGCTGTTATTGGTGTTTTGCTGAATGATAACTTGGGTGACAGGCTCACCGTCTAGGGTGGCTGAGGCAAGCTGTAGTTTGGCCTCAAAGGTGCTACCATCGGTACGTTTGCTTTCAAACTCAAACTCCACCTCTTGTCGATTGCCTTTGTCAAACTGCCGCAAAAACTGTTTAAAGCCTTTGACACTATCGCCGCCTGAAATCAAATCAACGACTGGCACGCCGATGGCATCGTTCATGGTTTTAAAGCCGAAAAGCTGCAGATAGGGGTCGTTGGCAAATATATGGATGCCTTGATCGATATAGGCGACCGCGCTTTTGGAGTTTTTAATCAAGACGTTCGCGCGTTGCTCCGCCTCAGAGATGACATGGCGTAGCGTCTTTAGCTCACGGCGGCTGCGCAAGTTGTCATGTTGCAAGCAAATAGCCATCACCACTGCCATCTCTTGCTCGGCTTTGAGCGCCTTGACCATTGTGCCGCTGACGATAGCTGGCAAGCCGTCGTCATTTTGTGCGGTGGCTGCCGCCTCATCATGAAACAGACAAATCATCGGCAAATCAATACTTTGCTCTTGCACGATGCCCACCACTTCGGTGAAGTTCATGTCATAAGCACTGCCAAACACCAATACATCCCATGGCTGACGCAACAGCCTTAGCAGTTCTTCTTTATCGTCCAAAAACCCCAAATTCACACTGTCATAATAAGCGCTCAATAACTGCACAAGCCGCTCAGCATAGAGCTGATCATCATTGATGACTAACAGGTTTAGGATAGACTGAGTGCGCATAAATGGCCTTTTAATCTTATGATCATACGATCGTATTTTATCAGTGATGTTTGATACCTGAGCTTGCTTATTCAGTGCTTGGTCAGCAGAGTGGGTATCGCATCAATAGAGTAACAACTTGTGCCATTATAGACAATAACTGCACCCCCTGCAGGCGAGTTTCATTAGCGGGGGTTCGCGCAGTATGTTTTGGCACTTATCCATGATTCAAATACAAAAACACAGACTTTCTCGTGTCTACTACAGGCCTGATAAATCTTGCCTCAAATTAGACCTCTTGCAAAAGTACCGTTTTATTGACCTTCGTTAACGGAGTATCAAAAGCTAGCAATGACTTATGCAAGAGATCTATTAAACAATAGTGCTAGTAGTCAAACTATAAGCGTAGCACTTCATATTGGCTAAACTCATCAGTCATTAATAAGCGTCGCCCCAAACGTAACGGCGTCTGCTGCTGATTGATCCGCATGATGACCCGATCATCGACCTGAAAATGGGCAGTTGGGACGATGAGGCTTGCCTCGGTTTGGAGCTGCTCGTCTTTCCCCATGATAAAAGCTGGCACAAAGTGCCGGTCACGCGTGTCATCACCATCGACACGTAGGCCGCAAGCCGCTGGATTGTGTCCGAGTACCTGCCACTCAATCTCTGGCGTAGCGCCATCGGCATTGACCCAGCGAGTCAGCCCTATCGAGCAATCAAGGGTGGTCGCAGTCTCAGCACGACTTAACAAAAAAAGCCTCATGATCTGTAATGGCACCGGCACGGCCACGCGCTCATCACGGGTTTTATGACTGGTGTCATGTTGGATATCTGCATCTATAGGCAGAGGACTCGAATCGAGCTGCCCAGTCCGCGTCAGTGGTTGACGATCTGCTGGCATGCTCGCAGGCTCAGTGCGCAGTCGCAAGATGCGAAACAACGATAAGGTATCATTGCCATCAAATGTCTCAGCGTTCAACCGCGTATGAGTGTTGGTGGGCAACTGATGGGTATCATAATGAGGCCGGTATGCCTCTGGCAGCTCGTTTGCTACAATCAATTTGGTGAAGCTGTAGCCCTGACTGACTCGGTAATGCATGTCGTTAAATCCGCCAATCACCACAGCGTCTTGCTTTGAGCTATACTTGGTTGGCAACGTCAGCTGAGGTTGCAGATAGCGATACGTGAGCGTCATGATTACTTTATTGAGCAGCGCGCACGCCACCGCTTCTCGGCCTTCTTTTATCAATACCTGCCTGCGTGCCTGCAGATAGGTAATCATCGGTGTCAGCTCTATAAATAAGCACTCATACCGATCCTCATAAGGATTGATGCATGAATGAGCCGTCAAGTAAGTGGGCGGCTGATTGTCTTTTAAATTGACAAACACTCGGGTTTCGCTCTCAGGCTCTATGGTGGCGAGCAGATGCTCGGCCCACTCAGGCAACAAGCGCTGCACCAACAAGATATTAGGACGACGCATGGCACGTACGTTCAATAAGCTGTGCAAACATAGCTGACAGTACAGACGGTGAATACTGTCTGCGCGCTGAGTGAGTGTATGGACGCTCAGACTCATCAACGTTAGGCGCTGCTGATGAGCAAGGTAATACAGCTGATTGATCTTAGACCATAAGTACGATGACGGCTTTTGGTAGCAGAGCGCCGCCTCGCCTAAGAGCTTTTGATACATCAATAGTGACTGATAGATAGCAAGGGCGAGCACGGCTGATGCGCGCTTTTCATGGTTGAGATAACGCTGCCAACCGTTTTTTGTAGCAGATTTATCGGGATGGATGGAGCTTGTCATCTCACGCTGTATGACACCATCATAGATCATGATAATCAAATAATATAACGACCGAACTTGAGCCACGTACGCCATCTGCGCCTCACTAAAGGCAGCAGTCTCATAAATATAGTGTTGGCGCAGCGCCACAATCAATTGCTCGGCGGCCTCGATGACACAAGCGGTGAGCTTAAGGCGCTGCTCCTCCTCCATATCCGCTGCCTGCAAGCCCTTCAAAATCTCTTCTAGCCGCCCAGCTTGCGCCTCATGTGTCTGTGACGGCAGACCGGTCAATAGTGTCTGCAAATAGCGCGCTTCATTATCAACAGAACGCCTTGCTGTCGTTGACTGCAGTTTTGTGGCAGACAAATACTCTTGAAACGTCGATAGGGTAATCATCCAGATTCCTAATAACTTTTAATCCTAATAACTTTTCGTGATATCGAATAGTTTAACAGCGAAGCCGTTTTGTCAGACAGGCAAGCAAGAAAAGCTGATGCCAGTTGCACGTTAATATCAGCGTATCGATTTTACTTCGCATGGCTATACTTTAATACCATCCTTACCCGCACGCTTGATAAATCCTTTACCAAGCGTCACTATTGATATTGTTTGTTTGGTAGTCAGCCGCTCGCCCACTCTTTATTAGTCATTCTTTGTTTACTAATTTTTAATATAGCATATTTTGCATATCAAGCATCATGGTAAATGTTAACCGGCACTTTAAAAGGTTTATTCGGTAATTCTCTGACCAGTTTGGGTACCAGATACCCTGGCAAAGCCGCCAGCAGCGACCAGTATAGCCTCACAGCGCTGTGCTCATCACTATCAAAATGAGCCGCGCCTGCCACTTTATCCAAAACGTGTAAATAATACGGCAGCACACCTGCGGCAAACAGGCGCTGACTGAGCTGCGTCTGTATCGCCACGCTATCATTGACGCCTTTTAACAACACCGCTTGGTTGAGTAACGTAATGCCAGCGGCTCTTGCACGCTGTAGATGCTCCGCCGTCAGCGTGTCAATCTCATTGGCATGATTGCAGTGGATGACCATCACAATCTGACAGCGGCTTTTGGCCAACCTATCTAATAGCGGCGCATCCAAACGCGCAGGAATCACAAGCGGTAAGCGCGTATGCAGACGAATGGTGGTCAGCTGCGGGATGGCCTCAAGCGTGTCCAGCCATGCAAACAGCCGCCTGTTGGTCACATTTAGGGGATCACCGCCACTTAAGATAACCTCATTGATTTCAGGGTGCGCTGTGATATAGTCAATGATATGTGCTTTGGCATCGGCGGTGGGCATGTTGGCACTATAATCAAAGTGCTGACGAAAGCAGTAGCGGCAATGAATCGCACAAGCCCCCGTGATGGTCAGCAGCACTCTTGATTGGTATTTGTGCAGCAGGCCTTTGATAGGGTTTTGGTCATTTTCCTCTAGTGGGTCCGCCACGTAGCCTGTGACTTTTATTTGCTCTTGCTGATCGGGCAAAACTTGTTTGAGCAGCGGATCCTCGGGGTCGCCGACTTTCATTTTTGCAACAAAAGCACGCGGCACACGTAGCGCAAAGTGTTTCGGCACATAGATCTCTGTGCGTAGCGTCTCAAGCTTTAGGATGCTAAGCAATTCATCCACGGATGTAATGGCTTCAGATAATTGCGTTTGCCAGTTTTTTTGTGTGATTAAATGGTTTATCATGACAGCCTATTACCTGTGCCCAAAAGCCGCTATTATACGCCCTTAGTGTCTACCCCATCAAAGTATCCCGCCTAGCCTATTTTGCTAAGTGCGACAGACACAAATGATGGTATAAGGTTTGGCGCAATAAGCCCTGCAACCACCAGCACATAGCATAGTGATACCCCCTACTTACAAACCCTTAGGAGTCTCTTGTGGCAAGTTTTTCTACCAATGAATTTAAAGCAGGTCTAAAAGTCATGCTGGATGGCAATCCTTGTGCCATTCTTGAAAACGAATTTGTCAAACCGGGTAAAGGTCAAGCCTTTAACCGCGTCAAACTGCGTAACCTTCGTAGTGGCAAAGTACTTGAGCAAACGTTTAAATCAGGCGACAGCTTAGAAGCCGCTGACGTACTAGACACTGAAATGAACTATCTATACAACGACGGTGAGTTTTGGCACTTTATGCATCCAGAAACCTTCGAGCAGCTGCAAGCCGACAAAGCGGCCGTTGGTGATGCGCCAAAATGGCTAAAGGACAACAGTAATGAGCTTTGTGTCATTACTTTATTTAATGGCGTACCCTTATCTGTCACGCCGCCAAACTTTGTTGAGTTGCAAATCACAGAGACCGATCCTGGCGTACGCGGTGATACCTCAGGCGGCGGCGGCAAACCTGCCACGCTAGAGACTGGCGCGGTTGTACGTGTACCATTATTTGTCCAGCAAGGCGAAGTGGTCCGTGTGGATACCCGTACTGGCGACTACCAGACCCGTGTCAACTAGTCGACGCTTACTATTTACTGATTGTTACTGAATACAAAAAAGCTTAACCTTTATGATAAGGGTTAAGCTTTTTTATTGCCCCGCTATTCTTGATTGGATGACTGCTGAATCAGCCAATACTGCACCAGCGCATTGAGCTGCTCTTGTTTAAAGGGTTTGGTGCAATAATCCTGCATCCCAACCTTGAGATATTTTTCACGCTCGCCGTCCATCGCATTGGCCGTCAAAGCGATAATCGGCGGCAAAGACTGCGGATCATAGAGCTCGTGTAGCTTGATGGTGGCCTGTACCCCGTCCAAAATCGGCATATGATGATCCATCAAAATCAAATCATAGCGATCAGGCGATACGGCAAATATCTCAAGCGCTTGCTGTCCATCCGTGACGTGGGTGACGATATGCCCACTGTTGGTCAAGGTTTTTTTGGCAATAATGGCGTTTACCGCATCGTCTTCGACCAGCAAGATATGACCTGCCCGCTCATGACTTGGCTCATCTGTGATGAGCTCATTGGCGTTCTGCCAAGTTTCATATTTGACAGCATCGATGGTTGGCAGCGGTAGCAGGACACTAAACGTCGTGCCAACGCCCACTTCGCTGTCGACATTGATTTCACCGCCCATCAAGTCTACCAACGACTTACAGACAGATAGCCCAAGCCCTGTACCGCCATAAAGCCGGTGCGTCGACTTATCCGCTTGATCATAGGCATCAAATATCGCCTCTAACGACTCAGGCTTGATGCCCACTCCTGTGTCTGTCACCTCGATACATACGGTCATATAGTCAGCAGACACCGCCGTATCATCGGCAGGGTGGTCACTCGATAGATTGGCTGGTACGCGGATCGCCTTACCTGAGTGATGATGACTGCCATAAGTGTGGTCGGTATCGTCGACACAGTAGCAGTTGGGCACGTGCTTGACCGCGATACTCACCCGCCCCCCTTCACGGGTAAACTTGATGGCATTATTGACCAGATTGGCGATGATTTGTTTGAGCCGTATCGGATCGCCTTGTACATAAGGCGATAGCGATTCAGTATAGTGATAATCTAATATCAGCCCGCGCTGACGTGCCTTTATCGCAAAGAGGCTCACCACCTCGTTGCATAACGTGGAGAGGTTGAGCGGAATGGAGTCAATGGTCATTTTGCCAGATTCAACTTTTGATAAGTCCAAAATCCCATTGATAATCGCCATCAAATGCTCATTGGACACCTTGATATTGTCCACGTATTCTTGTTGCTCGTCACTAAGCTTCGTCTCGCTTAGCATCTCCACCATACCGATGATGCCATTCATTGGCGTCCGTATCTCGTGGCTCATATTGGCCAAAAAATCCGACTTCATCTCATTGGCATGCTTGGCATCGCGCTGCTTGTCCTGTAGCTGTAACGCATCTGCTGCGATCAGGGCAAATTGCGCCAGTACTTTGGCTTGCGACTCATCAAAGTCGTCGTGCGGTTTGGTATCCATCAGGCACAAAGAGCCCAAGCGAAAGCTTTTATGATCCTCGTGTAAGATAATGGGCGCCCCTGCATAAAATCGTAAATGCGGTGACTCGGTAATCAAAGGGTTTTGGCTAAAGCGGCTGTCCTTTGATAAGTCCGCCACCACAAAAACGTCATTGGAGAGCACCGTATAATTACAGATTGCCACTTCACGTGAGGTTCGGCATACCTCACCTAAGCCATGGGCAGACTTGAGATATTGCGTCTCCTCGTCCATAAAGGTGATGGTGACAATCGGCATGCCAAAAAAAGACTTGGCAAGCTCTACCAAACGCTTAAATGCAGGCTCATCATTGTCATTGAGCACTTGATACTTTCTCAGCTTGTTGATGCGCGCAGCTTCATCGACTGCGATCGGATAGCTGAGCGTTGGCAAGTTGGTTGTAGACAAGATGGACTCCATTTAATAATCTCAGACGGTTGGCATTACGCGGTCTGCTTTATCAATAATTGTAACGCTTCGCTCACCATGACCATGGCCACCACTGAGGTGACGACGACGGCTGAGCCATAACCACCACAATGCAAGCCTCCTGTTTGACAGCTCTTATCTACTCGTGGCGGCTCTGTAGAGTAAACACATTTGATACCAAACTTATCTTTTAACTCGCGGTTGATGCCCTTTTCGTGCCGGAGCTTGTTGCGTAGCTTGGCCAGTAGCGGGTCTTGATAGCTCTCACGCAAGTCACTCACTCGAATTTGGCTTGGATCTATCTTACCACCAGCGCCCCCAGCACAGACCAGTTTTAATTTGTTAAAACGGCAGTGCAACGCGATGGCCAGTTTGGCATTCATATCGTCCACACAGTCGAGCACCACCATCGGTTCGCCCTGCTGGGCGGCTGTTTTGGCCACATCGCGACTGGGCAATAACGCTGCGACATTCTCTACTGTCAAAAAATCATCGACCAAGTTTACGGTGATTTTTGGGTTGATCTCCTGCAGGCGTGTGGCCATCGCTGCAATTTTACTTTGACCAAAGGTGCTGTCTAGTGCCGGTAATTGACGGTTGACATTGGAGGCGACCAACACGTCCAAATCTATCAAGGTAATGGTGCCGACCGCGGTTCGAGCCAGCGCCTCTGCCGCCCAAGAGCCTACGCCGCCGACCCCGATGACATAGACGTGAGCGGCGGCAAAGGTGTCTGCCGCTGCTGCGCCATAAAGCGTCTTGGTACCCTGAAAGCGGCGCTCATACTGCCCATCTTCGGCTTGCATCGCCAAAGGCGCGTTGCTCATCGCTTCATTTATTTGCTCAAAACTTTTTGTATCACTTATCACAGATTCAACGCTCTTTTAAATTGAAATGACTTGTCTACATGATGCTTGATTTTCTACCCCCATTATACGGGATAAGGCCAATACGTTTGTAAAGCATCATTGCTGTTTTGCCATAATTGTTTGGCAAGCTCGTCGATGGGTATTTCGAGCAGCTCACTGAGACTCGCCAGCACCCATGGCAAGTTGGCCGGTACATTCCTATTATGAGCACATCCCGCAGTAGACGGCGCGCCCCACTTATCATCTGGAGACTGGCCTAATGCCGATGCGCTGTCGCCTGCCGTCTGACACATGATGGGCGTCATATCAGGGCAATCCGTCTCTAACACCAAGCAACTGATGCCATGCGCGTTTACCGCCGCACTAATCGCGCGGCGCAGTTTTTTGGCATTGGGATTGGTGACTTGCCCTGTCACTCCCAGCTTAAAACCAAGTTTAACAAAAGCCTTGGCTTCTTGCTCTCCGCCGCTAAAACTATGGGCGATACCACCGAGCTGCTGCGCGTCGTAGTCGTGCGCTTTTAAAATAGCCAGTGCCTCTGCATGTGCCTTACGGATATGCAGCATCACAGGCAACTGATGCGCCACTGCCATGTCTAGCTGTGCGCAAAAAAACTGCTGCTGCTTGGCAAACACGGCAGGGACTTTCATGGCATCTGTAAACGTATCTAGTCCAATCTCACCGATGGCGATAGGACGCTTTTGCCCCAACATTTGAGCCATATCCGCCAAGTGCTGGTCAGTATGCTGCTCAATATAAAAAGGATGCAAACCTAACGCAATATGCGTGACAGGCATCGGCAGGCGGTCACGATTGTCCCCATCTTTGTCTTGAAATGCATCAGTCGCCGTGAGTGCGTGCTTGGTCTCATACATACGTTCGAAATGACGCGCCAAATACCCCACCAGTACCAAATGATGCACCCCTCGCTCATAGGCTTGTTGCGCAAGGGCTGTGCGGTCATGGTCAAATACAGGCGCATCAAAGTGTGTGTGCGTATCGATGAGCGGGTAGATAGTAGATATCCTCTCATGGTTATAGTTAGGGGTTGATGAGTCGCTAGTGGTCATAATCGTCACTCTACGGCACGTATTGGGTCTCTGGCAGCTGTCTTTACCTTGGTTTTTTGTATCGCCGCTTGACTCGGCCGTGTCATAAGTGGTCTGCGCAGCTCTCATGGCAGCTCGTGGCAGACTGTTGGCTACTACGCCGAGGGATCAGTAACAAAGCCGCCGCGGTTAGCCCCAAGGCCAGCCACTTTTTTGTTGGCTGTTTATGGTCTTTATACTTGTTGTCTTTATGCCTATTGTCTTTATGCTTGGTCATTTTGATGCTCTGACATGATAGCTACTCTTGATACTTGCTTAGTTTTTTTGGCAATTGGTACCAACAATTACTTATTACCCATTATTATACGGCGATATCAAGTGTGCTATGTGTATCTGTGTTATGAATGCGCAAGCTAATGTACGATGTCATGTGCGTGATTACATCATGATCCGGCCTCGTAAGCGCGTTCGCTTTATGCCGGATTGATGATAGTGAATTAAAAAATTGGTGAATTAAAAACCAGCTACCATCAGCCATCAGCGCTTTAACGGATAGGTGGTGATACCGCTACTTGGGCTGTCTACTTTTGTAAAGCCTTGCGGCGCAGCAGTTGGGGTCTGATCGCGCTTGGGTACGAGAGGATTAAGCGGCATCAGCTCATAGTCGGCGCTGACATTGCCATTCCAGCCTTCTGTACCGCTTAAGGGCAACTGTTTGATTGTGCCGTTTTTATCAATGACCAGCTGTAGCACGCGCATCTGATTGTATTTACGCTCAGTGACGCTAGCCACCGCACCGCCATCACGTAAGATGGTGGGCTGCAAAAATATGATTAGATTGCTTTTTTGGGTGCTGTCGTTGTCTGAGCGAAACAACCGACCAATCACAGGGACATTGCCCAGCCCTGGGACTTTTTGTTGGCGGGTGGTGGTGTTGTCACGCATCAGGCCACCTAAGGCGATGGTCTGCTGATCGTCTGCCAAAATCGTGGTATTAATCAGGCTTTTATTGGTAATCAGTCCGCTCGCGTTGCCAGTACTGCCAGGCACCACCGATGAAACCTCTTGTGAGACCTCAAGGCGTACTGTGCCATTGTCACCGATATGCGGAATGACATTGAGATTGATACCGATGTCCTGACGATCAATGGTCTGAAAAGGGTTGGTCGAGGAGTTACCACTGGTCGTATAAGAACCTGTGACAAAGGGTACGTTTTGCCCGACCAAGATACTGGCTTTTTCGTTGTCCAACGTCAAGATAGAAGGCATCGACAGCAGATTGGCACTGGTCGTCGAGTCAAGCGCTTGTAAGATTGCGCCATAAAACTGAGTGTTGCCTTGGCTGTCTTTGCTGCTATCACCGATACCGACCAACGCGCCTGCTATCGAGCCGGCAGCGGCGCTGATACTCGACCCACCTGCTAAAGCGGCGGCGGCAAGCGAGGTGGCACTAGCGCCTACGTTATTGAAGTTGACCACACCGTAGCCGCTATTGGCATTGCCCAGCGCCCACTGTACGCCAAGCTGGGTGGCATCATCGCCTGAGACTTCGACGATCGCTGCCTGAATCAACACTTGCGCGCGGCGACTGTCTAGCTGGTTGACGGCATCTTCGATCTCAAACATCAGCTCAGGGGCGGCGTTGACGATGACGGCGTTTTGGGTTTCATCAGCGATGATACTAAAGGGTCGACCATTTGCACTGGCGCTGCCAGCACCAGCGCCTGCAGAAGACAACGCCGATGCAGCCGTACTATTCGTACTGGTATCGTTGGCAGCACTGCTCAGTCCTGCCCCGGCACTACTGGCGTCGTTTAGGGAGGCAGATTCCAAAGTAGAGGTCGCCCCTGCACTATTGATCGACTGATTGGCCAGCAGTCCGCGTAGCATCTCTGCAATATGACTGGCACTGGCATACTTTAGACGAAAGACCCGTAAGCCGCTAAGACGCCTGCTAGGCGTGGTATCTAGTTGATTGACCATCTCTTGTACTTTGGCGATCATCTCAGGGCTACCTTTGACCAATAGCCTATCGCTGGCACTATCAGCAATCACCTTCAGCTGATTACTACCGCCTTGTGCTTGCCCGCTGCCTGCACTAGAGACCAATGCGCTGATCAGCTCCATCATACGCTCAGAATCGACATGGCGTAACGGTATCACGCTTAAGCTATCATTGACATTGCTGTCCAAATCACGGATGAGCGCCGTCAGCTGATTGAGGCTATCGGCGCGATCAGACAATACCAGCGCATTGACACCAGGTACCGCAGCAGCATGGGCAGACTGCGGCATCAGGGGCCGAATGACGCCCAATACTTCTGCCGCCTGAGTATTGGTCAGATAAATCACGCGTGTGGCCAAGGACTCACCGACACTATCTCCGCGCAAATCGACGGCGACGCCAGATTGCTTAGCGACATTATCAGGCACCAGCTTGACCGTCGTACCAGAATCAATCGCGGCAATGCCATTGACCTGCATCACACTCAAAAACAGCTGGTAAATCTCATCACGTGATAAGGCTTTGTTTGAAATCACCGTTACATTGCCATTGATACGCGGATCGAGGACGAAATTTTGATTGGTGATGGTCGCCACTTCATTGATAAACGCCTTGATATCAGCGTCTTGTAAGTTGACCTTCCAGCTCTCAGCACTCGCAAGCCCTGTACTGGCAGCCCATAGCGGTATCGCCAGACATAAAGGACGACACATACGCATCAGACGCTGCATAATACGCTGCAAAGGCGTGACTGAAAATTTGTGAGAACTGACCATATTGATAATTACCTGCAGTGATGTTGCTAAATATGTACTGGCTTTAGGTCAAAACCTACCTAGCCAGCATTTAAAACCACTATGTGAGCGTGAAGACTCAAACACAACGATACAACTGAGCGAACGCTTAATCCATTTGGTGATGGGCTTACTATAAATGCGATAAATACAAAGTCGCAACCTTGCTGCAACCTGTTAAATGCTATCAAAACTGCTGACGAATGGTGATCACTTGCTCGCCGCGCTGCACTTGTATCTGTGCCTCGCCAGTTTGCTGGACTTGCTGCAATATGCCCGCGTCTTGGGCAGGATTGTTGCCCACACTTTGCCCATTGACCGTGATGACTTTGTCCCCTGGTTCAAGACCCAAGCGATTACGCAGTTGCGCTGGCATCGCCGCCGTCACTTGATAACTCTCTCCTGACGCCATCACCCCCATTCTACTTAGATAGCTGGCGGGGTTTTCTTGCAGCTCGGTGACCGCCTCGGCGATGGCTGATTGCGGACTACTGTCACGAGCGTCGTTGCCTGTCATGGCCGCCTCATTGTCGATATCAACTGGCGGCGGCGCGGTGGGCAACATCGTATGATCTGGCAAACGCTGGTTGCTCACCGCACCTGCTATGTTATCGCTTTGATCCAGCGGCATCGCCTCAACCATTCTAATCACAGTTTGCTTGTCAAAGGCATCAGCGATGACGACAGCATTCCAATCGACGGCCACCAATGCATAGTCGCTACCTGTCAGCGTATCACCGATACGATAGTTTTTTACCTCACCATTGACATCGAGTAATGCCGACGACTGGCTCTCTGGCATAGCGAGTAGCACCCCTTTTAACTCGACGTTTGGTGGCGGCTGCACAGGCGCTGCACTCGGCTCGGGGTCAGAGAAGATCGCAAACAAACCTGCGTTGTCATTGCCTGAAGCCGTGCTGCTTTGTAATGGCGCTAAGGGCAAGGCTGGTGCGAGCGGTGCCGCCAGCAAGAGCCAAAATAGCCGCGCCGCTGTCCAGCATAGCCATACCATGGCCAAAAACAGCAACCAACCCGAAAAGCGATTTAGGATATTGAGTACAGGCTTGAGGTTTGCGCTCATATTCAGCATTTACTGCGCCCCCAAACCAGCCAATAAAGGCTGACGCACACTGACGACTGGCGTATCTTGCGGCGCTTGTCCTTTATAGTCAGGCATGTTTTCTAGCAGACGTTGGGTCAAACTGACATCTAGCATATTATCGCCATCGATATATAAGTCACCCAAGCGCTTATCTTGTTGGTTTAGTAGATTGATATGCAAAAGGTTTTTGTTGTTTTTTTGCTCAGCGCTCAGCTCAGCACGCAGCGCAGGCATGGTGATATAAAATACCTTACCGCCACTTGGATAGCCAACCTCACCGCCCACCCACGTAAGCTGACCATCTGCTTGGCTAAAGCCTGCTGCCTTGGCACTGGTCGCTGATTCATCGGCGGCGGTACCGCTAGCTGTCTGGCGTTTGAGCGAGACATTATTGACCTGAATTGGTGTATTGGGCAGTTGCCAATCGATGATACTGGCAAGGGTGGACGGGGCAATTTTGCCACTCATATTATCTACCTGCCACGAGTGCCAGCCTATTTTTACTTGCCCATGCAGGCGGGTTTGCTCTGATTGGATCTCAACCTTGGCACCGAGCTTACCGAGCAGCAACTGCCAAGGCTGCCATGACCAGTCGGCTGTCCCCGTAAGCGAGCTTGCTGCCACAGGCATCTGCCAAATAGCAGACCCTTGCCAGAGATTGCCCGATACGTGCTGCACATAAGGCGTATCTGGCGCATACTTGTTGAGCACCCATGCGGCAGGCATCTGCAGTACCGCAAATAGCGCAAAGAGCACCAGCCCAACGAGCCACCACAGCTTACGGGGACGCTTATGAGACGACGCAGATACTTGGGGCACAGTGTGATAACTCTTATATAAGACAAAAACGTCATTATCATAACAAACAATGGCATACAGATGACAGAAAAAAAGCCAGTATCTTTTTACCAAAAGACTGGCAAAAAAGATACTGGCTTTTATCTGATGCTTGGCTCAGCAACCAGACGCTGGCTGTGCTAATTAAACAGCAAAGTCTTCAAGTTTGCGACCTGCGGCCAACGCCTCTACCAACCAGGTAGGCTTGCGGCCACGGCCCGTCCACGTCTCTTCGCTGTTGTCAGTATTGCGGTATTTAATACTGCGTTTTTTCTCCAGCGTCTCACCGGCTTTTAAAATCTCTTCGATGGTGGTATTGCTGTCTTCTGCAATTTTTTCGAACTGCATATAAGCGTCATATAAACGTTGATGCTGTTTTTTAGCGATAAGTTGCTGAGCGTTTTCGGTAATGGCACGTAGCTCATCAACGCCTAAACTATCCAAATCAATAGCACTGTTTTTAGTCATAATAAATCCAACTCTATAATAAAATAACAATCTTAATGATCTAATGAACCATTAAGGACGTAACTGCCTCAGTATCTGAGTTATCACTTAATCATATGATAACAGCGTTAAGATTATAAACCCATTAAATATCATCTGGTTTAAAATAGCTCAATATCGCCATACTCAAACCAAAAAAAAAGGTTTTGGGTTATAAAATTTATTCGCAAAAGTAATATAAACAAAAATATCGCTTATCACAACAGTAGTTTTTTATACATTTTTGTATAGACCCAGCAGACAGTAAACTTAAGTAAATTTTTAATCCGCTATTACTCCCCATTATTTCTTGATTTTATAAAAAATCATATTTAACAACAAACAAACTTTGTTTTTATTAAAAAAACTCAATAATAAAAACGGATATAAAAAAAGAGCCTATTCACATAGGCTCTATCTAATTTAATCAACACTATTAGATTACGTATTCCTCAGAACGGAATATCATCATCGACTGGACCATCAGGCATCGCTGTTGGCTTAGGCTGAGAGGCATTTTGCGCTGGCTGATTGAATGGGTTTTGCTGAGGATTGCTTTGGTTGTTATAAGCATTTTGATTGTTATAACCCCCTTGGTTACCGCCCTGCGCCATACCTTGAGCTGCTACGCCGCCTGCTTGGTTGTAGCCACCTTGCTGACCAAAGCTGTTTTGGCCGCCTTGATTACCATAGCCCCCGCCTTGGCTTTGACCGCCACCGCTTGCGCCATCGAGCATCTGCATTTGCTCAGCGCGAATCTCGGTGATATAGCGATCTTGACCATTTTGATCTTGGTATTTACGCGTGCGCAAACTGCCCTCGATATAGACCTTACTGCCTTTACGAAGATACTGCGCTGCAATCTCGCCTAGACGATTAAAGAGTGAGATACGATGCCATTCGGTCGCTTCTCTTTTTTCGCCGCTTTGCTTGTCTGTCCACTGCTCTGATGTCGCAACCGAGATATTGGTCACGCTACCACCGTTATTAAACTGACGTGCCTCAGGGTCTGCTCCAAGGTTACCGATGATGATAACTTTATTAACTCCGCGCATGATACCGTCCTTTTATTTATGAATAATTTAGTGAATCGTATCTATGATGATTCAATGAAGCCAATATGCCCCATCATCGTTAATGCTATCGACAATACGATTTTACAGTGATTTGATTTTACTTTAACCAATTTTTATTTAAATATCTAGTGGGCTTTGGGCCAGATGCGACAGTAATTGTCGCGAGTCGTCGGTGAGCTGGGTTTTGTCCAGCTTAAGATAGGCCACCTGCTCTTTTGCCATCACCACCAGCTCATCTACGCCATCTACCGCCAGCATTTGCCGCGACCAGTCTTGGATATTGATGTTTTTAGGAATGGTAATGGTGGTACTTGATAGATACGGCGGCTGGGCGATCGGAAATATCAGTAATAGCGCCGCGCCCATAATCAGCGCCAGTACGCCCCATGCTAGCAAATTTGGCTGCGTCAATAGTATGCCGCCCAGCGCCCCGCCGACAAAGGCACCAAAGAACTGACTGGATGAGTTGAGTCCCATCGCTGTGGCTTTATTGGCGACTGGTGCACGCTTGGATATCCAAGACGGTATCGTTGCCTCAAGCAAGTTAAAGCCCATAAAGTATAAAAGCAACCCCAAAACAATTCCAACGCCCACATGGCTACCCAGCGCCAGTAACGCCAGTGCCGCAGTCATCAAGCCGATCGCACCCAAAAACACCTGACGCATTTTGCGCTTTTTTTCTGCGACAATAATAAAAGGTATCGCCACCGCAAAACCAATAAACAACAGTGGCAAATACACCAAGCCCTGCTGACGAACCGACAAACCCAGCACCTCAGAGAGCTGATGCGGCAAGAGGACAAATATCGCCGTCATGGTCAAATGTAAGGCAAAGATACCAATATGCAGACGGTTTAAATCGCCGATTTTTAGCACGCTGGCCAACTGCTGACCGATAGATTTGTTGTCCAAGTTATGTTTGAGCACTCGTAGCGGCGTCGGCACCACAAACAGTAGCATCATTGCCAATACCGCAAAGCCCGATGTCAGCCAAAACAAGCCTGACATACCAAGCGAGCCGACCAACAAAGGGCCAAAGGCAAAGGCCAACATAATAGAGGTGGCAATGGTCAAGCCCATCGTCGCCATTGCCTTGGTACGCATCTCCTCGCGCGTGACATCAGCGAGTAGCGCCATCAATACCGCCGACACCGCACCACTTCCTGCCAGCGCTCGACCGATGATGACCTCATAAATATCGGTGGCGTTGGCTGCAATCATACCGCCCAAAGCAAACAATATCAGACCCAAAAAGATAATCGGCTTACGCGGAAACTTGTCAGCAGCAAGGCTCATCGGTATCTGAAAAATCGCCTGACCCAGCCCATAAACCCCGACCGCCAAACCAATCAAAAACGGCGTGGCATGCGCATAATTGTCGCCATACACCGAAAACACAGGCACAATCATAAACAGGCCAATCATACGCAGGGCAAAGATGCCGCCGACCCCGAGGATTGCCCGTTTTTCTACGCTATTCATACTTGCCTCACAGGTTTATCATTGCTGATATAGTCGATTCACTCTAAAAATGACGACCAGTAGGACCATACTTATTTTAAAATAGATTAGCCATACATCAATATCACAGTCGATCTATCAGGGCACTCGCCTACAATTCAAGCCCTCTAAATTAAGGCCCCTAGTATAAGACATTCGCCGTTTGGTTGCCGAGACTTTTGTTTTTTGTTACCAAGTACGTCTCTAGCGGCTTTTTGCCTTGAATAATGCACGCATCATGACAATAAAGTACAACGTTATCAACAAGGTTGCGGATTCGCTTGAGCCATTAAGTGCTAACTAAGACAAGCGTGCTGGTCAAAACCATAACAAAGGATACCTGTTACGTAACACAGATTTGATTTAGATTGGCTGAGTCTAACAAAACTTGTGAGATAAAAACGGCCTAGATGGTTTAGCCGCCTTAAACGGTTTGTTTAAAGATTACCCAGCTTGTAAAAAACGCGCGCGAAAAAGCACGTACTAAAAAATGGGGTAAAAACCGCAGCGAAGCCTGACAAAGACACTATAAAAACTGAAGAAATAGAGAAAGCATATCGTCTATAAAAGCATCGCTTATAAATCGTTTGTAAATAGTTATTGTAAAAACATAGCTTACAAAAACGCGGTTTATAAAAGCCAGCTATCTTTTGCGTCACTATTTTGACCCTCATACACTTTAAAAATAACATAGCGCGACTGGGATGCCGTTTTACATGGCTGGTTTAAATGTAGGTTGCGCTCACTACTTTTTATACATCAGTATTTTTATCCATCACTTTAGCAAATAGGAAACCTATCACCGATGGCAAATGACCACATTGCAATACGCGGCGCACGTACTCATAATCTCAAAAACATTGATCTTGATATCCCACGCGATAAATTCGTGGTGATTACTGGTTTATCCGGTTCTGGTAAATCGTCCTTGGCTTTTGATACGCTATATGCCGAAGGACAACGCCGATACGTCGAGAGTCTGTCCGCTTATGCGCGCCAGTTCTTATCGCAGATGGAAAAGCCTGAAGTCGATAGCATCGAAGGCTTGTCACCGGCAATTGCTATTGAGCAAAAATCGACCAACCATAATCCACGCTCAACGGTCGGTACGATCACTGAGATTTATGATTACCTGCGTCTATTATACGCGCGTATCGGCACGCCTTATTGCCCAGAGCATGGCGAACCTATGGTGGCGCAGTCGGTGACCGAGATGGTCGATCAGGTTATGGCACTCCCCGATGAGACCAAGCTTATGATCCTTGCGCCAGTAGTGCGTGAGCGTAAAGGAGAGCATACAGTGCTGCTTGAGCAATTGGTCGGTCAAGGGTTTGTACGCGTACGCGTCGATGGTGACGTGTACGATACCGATGAGCTACCGACGCTCGATAAGAAGAAAAAGCACACCATCGAAGTGGTGGTTGATCGCTTTAAGGTTCGTGATGATTTGGGGAACCGCGTCGCTGAGAGCTTGGAGACCGCGCTACGTTTGGGACAAGGTCTAGTGACGCTGCACTTTATGGATGGTAATCCTACTGAGGGCGGCTCTGATAATCAAGTGATGTCTGCCAAGCACAGCTGTCCGATTTGTGATCGCGCTGTACCTGAGCTTGAGCCGCGCATGTTTAGTTTTAACAACCCCTACGGTGCTTGCCCAACTTGTGATGGACTCGGTAAGCGTCAGTATTTCGCTGCTGAAAAGCTCATTACTCATGTTGATAAGACGCTCAATCAAGGCGCGATTAACGGTTGGGATAAGCGCCACTCGTACTATTTTGGGCTGCTAACCACCGTCTGCAAGCACTTTGACATCGATATGGATACGCCGTGGACGGAGCTGCCCAAAAAGCAGCAAGAGCTGATCATGCACGGCTCAGGTAAAGAGAAGCTCACCTTTAACTTTACCGATGAGCGCGGACGTAAAACCAATAAAACCGTTCCTTTTGAAGGCGTACTACCCTATCTTGAGCGCCGTTATGCCAAAACGCAAAGCAACTTAGTGCGTGACGAGCTGGCAAAGTATCTGGCTGACACCACGTGTAACGTTTGCGATGGCGCGCGCCTCAATGAAATCTCGCGTAACGTGCGTGTCGATGAACAAACCATCGCTGACATCGTTAAGCTCTCCATTGGCGACGCGGCGGACTATTATAAGACTCTAAAGATTGACGGTCATAAAGGTGAAGTGGCAGAGAAGATCTTTAAAGAGATTAACGAGCGCTTAAACTTCCTCGTTAGCGTTGGCCTCGATTATCTAACCCTAGCGCGCTCTGCCGAAACCCTATCCGGCGGTGAAGCGCAGCGTATTCGTTTGGCCAGTCAAATTGGTGCGGGTCTGATGGGCGTGATGTATGTCCTTGATGAGCCGTCCATTGGCTTGCATCAGCGTGATAACGACCGCTTGCTTAAAACTTTAACACGCCTGCGTGATTTAGGTAATACCGTCCTCGTCGTTGAGCACGATGAAGATGCGATTCGTCAAGCGGATCACGTCATCGATATCGGTATTGGGGCTGGCGTACACGGTGGTCATATTATCGCCGAGGGCACGGTCGATGAAGTGATGGCAACGCCAGACTCGCTCACCGGACAATATATGTCGGGCGAAAAACGCATTGAGATACCAAAAGTGCGGCATAAAGCCAAAACTGTAGAGGTCGAGGTTAAAGGTAAAGCGAAAGCCAAAACAAAAAAGGTACCGATGACTATCGAGCTCAAAGGCGCCTCAGGCAACAACCTAAAAGACGTCGATCTGAGCCTGCCCGTTGGGGTGATGACTTGTGTCACGGGTGTATCGGGTTCTGGTAAATCAACGCTGATTAACCGTACGCTTATGCCTATCGCCGCCACACAATTAAACAATGCCTCAACCCTTATCGCGGATAAGCATGACAGCATTAGCGGTCTTGAGCATTTGGATAAAATGGTCGATATCGATCAAAGCCCAATTGGTCGTACCCCACGCTCAAACCCTGCAACATATACGGGCGTGTTTACCCCTGTGCGTGAGATGTTCGCCCAGACACCAGAAGCCCGCGCACGTGGTTATAAAGCTGGGCGCTTTAGCTTCAACGTCAAAGGCGGACGCTGTGAGATGTGCCAAGGCGACGGTCTCATCAAAGTTGAGATGCATTTTTTACCGGATATGTATGTGCCGTGTGACACCTGTGAAGGCAAGCGTTATAACCGCGAGACCTTAGAGATTCACTATAAAGGCAAAACCATCGCTGACGTGCTCGAGATGACGGTAGAGGACGCCACTGAGTTCTTCTCTGCGATTCCAGCAATCTATCGTCGCCTGCAAGCGTTGATGGATGTGGGACTGAGCTACATTCGCTTGGGTCAGTCTGCACCGACGCTCTCTGGCGGTGAAGCGCAGCGGGTGAAACTGGCACGCGAGCTTGCCAAACGCGATACAGGGCAAACGCTCTATATCTTGGATGAGCCAACCACAGGTTTGCATTTCCATGATATTGATAAGCTGCTCAACATCTTGCATGCGCTACGCGATAAAGGTAACACCATCGTGGTCATCGAGCATAACTTGGATGTCATCAAAACCGCGGATTGGGTGATTGATCTTGGCCCTGAAGGCGGTAAAGGCGGCGGCATGATCATCGCGGAGGGTACGCCAGAAGAGGTCGCAGAGGTCGAAGGCTCACACACGGGTGAGTTTTTGAAGCCGATGCTTGAGCAGGTGGTTTCTGAGGCGGGTTAGTTTAGTTAATTGTTTGGTTTTAATTTCAAGGCTGCTCTTTTGGGAGTGGCCTTTTTTGTTGGGTGGGATTTTGATTTGATGCAAAAGCGAGCTTAATATTTTCCCGATTCTATTTGTATTTCTACCAAATTAAGTCTAAGCTAATTCGAATATAACTAGCTTAAATACGCGACATTTAGTGTCGCAAAGTACTCAATAGCTTCTAGTCAAACTGCAACAAAATGATAAAATATACAAGGTCTTAAACATGGCAAGAAAAAAAACAATTAAGATATCTGGGCTGAATGTTGTTAGTCAACCCCATAGTCCACAACAATATGTTGAAATATTTGAAAGACTTAAAACAACTCAACAATCTTTTCCTGTTTTAGGAGACACTCATCTAAAATTAGTACATATTAGTCCAATAGATGGCAAAAACTTCTTAAACGGTATAAAGGGTAAAATCCTCAAATTTTCTCAAATTGATGATGACTCTTGGGTAAATACGGACAAGGGTGCCGAACTTGCTCCACATCAAACCCCTAATATACCTGATAGTACTTCTCCTAATGGTACTTTTTATGATTTTGTATTCTACCCACAACATGAAATCAACAATCACAAGCTTTTCTATATAAGTCAATATAGAGACTCATCAAAGAGAAAAACGCGCTATCTCTCTCCCAATCTTGTCTCAAAGTTTTTTATAGGTGTTTTTGATAATGACAAATACTTTAAAAAGTTTGAATCTATTGAAGTCACTGTTCTTCCTGCAAAATCGGCCCTTAGTGAAGTCCTATCTTTGGATTTAGTGAAGACACTGGAAATATTTATCAACGCGCCAAATCCTGATGATTTTTCAGAGTTGGAAACTCGTATTCTTGATAATATGGAAGCAACTAACGTCTCTAAAAAATTGGAGGTTTTTACATATGACGGTGACTCTATCGAGCCAGACGAGAAAATGATAAACGATGCTAGAGTTGCATCGACTAACGGTTATGTGAAAGCTAGGGGTAAAAACGAATTAGGAAAGGTTGAAGAGCGTTCTACAACTAACATACCTTTAAAAGAAGAAGTGGCAGTGGATGCTAGTGCTCCAGAATCAGGGCTTTTTGCTTTGCTAAGGTTTCTATTTACAAGTAACTAACGGTAGAATTACATGGTCGGAAAGCAGTGGAAAGGAGTCGCAGATATTTTTCGGAGATACTGGAAGAGCTATGGTGGTTTATCTGCTTTGGTTTCATCTCCATATTTACATGTCAGTATATTAATAACTATTTTAACTCTTGGCTATTGGTCTGATAACGATTGGTGGGTTCAAAGTTTAAGAGTATTACCAAGCTTAATGGGGTTCACACTTGGAGGGTTTGCTATTTTTTTGAGTTTAGGATCAGAGGATTTTCGGTCTATTATGGCTCGTGCAGATAAAGGTGAATCTACTGATAAAAGTCCATATATGGTAGTTATTAGTTCGTTTGTTCATTTTGTATTGATACAAATGTTAGCAATAATCACATCTATCATTGCTAATGCAGCAAGCTATACTTCGCTTCCATTTTTTATAACGTCTAGCTGGAATGATATATTTATTCTATTGATTGGACTTTTTGGTTATGGTTTATTTATTTACAGTTTATTGTTGGCCACGTCTGTTTGTATGGCTATCTACCGGATGTCAGGATTATATGCTACTTTCAAATCTAGAGATGAGTTAGAATAAAAGCCAACAACAGTAATGTAGCATGCAACTATTTATGAATAGTGAAAATTCGGACCAGACACCTAACTCCTCACTGAGTAATAAATTGGTTGCTTTAACAAAAGAGAAGGCTTGGGCACTTATTGCTGGTTTGTTAGGTAGCTCTGTGCTAGCTTATCTTTCTTCACGCTTTTTCATTAAGTTTTACTTATTGGAGATTGGCTACCCATCACTAACCTATAATGCGTTACTAGATAATAGTACCGTGTCAGCATTGACGTTCGGAATTTTTACTGTATTAATCGGTTTCCTATTTGCTTTCTGTATTGCACCAGCAATTCTAAGATGGTTATATGCAGAGCAGCTACATTTATACGAAGATACACACCAAAAATATAAGAGGCTGATAGGTGTTTTTCTATCTGTTTGTCTTTTATCACCACTTTTTATACTAATTCCAGAACAGTATGATCTGCTCTTCGATACTAAATATTTGATATATTCAATCTTTACATCATCCTTTCTATTTATATTTTTCCTATTGAAAACTTGGGGAGAAACAGGGACAGAAGCGAAGTTTAAATTACTTCTCAATGGCTTTATGTTTGGCGGAGTTTCTTTTCTAGCATTTTATCCATTTTTGATACTTATCAGTGCGCTAAACTACTATGATACTCCAAGTTCGTTTGCATATTTTATAACTGTAGTAACTTGGATAGCCTATAGTATTTTTAATGGTCTTAGGGTGGTATCCCAAGAAATTTTTCAATACTTTATTGATATCAGTATTGGTATGTTAGTTCTATTAGAAATCATAATACTGAGCTCAAATACTGTCAAAGTCCCTGTAGCTGAATTTGTAGGTATTAAGGATGCTGAAGCTCAAATTTATGAGCTTTCACAAACAGACTACGAGAGGTTAAATCAAAAAATTATCAAATTTTGGAATATAGGTATAACTTGTAATGCCGATGATAACTGCATAATAATAAGCGCAGACTACGATAAAAACTGTATCGAAGACTGCAAAAATCCTGTCTATTTACATGGACAAATTATTTTTCGAGACTTAACAAATGCAATTTTATGCCCACCAAACTACAAATTTGGTAAAGCAATGAATGATCAATGCCTATTGATTGAACAATCAACAATTAAACCAACATCACAAACTATTGAATCATTGAAAGAAAACAGCCACATTGACGTAAACTCTTTTGTTTTAGACTAAACAAACTCCCGCTCAACATTCATCACCCGCGCATCTACCGTACGTTCTAGTTTTTCCTCAATTTGGCTGCACTGCGACTCGATGTCCCGTTTAGAGAGTCCGACTATAACGAATGTCCATTCGCTGGCGTCATGGCGATCGCGCTCACCGCTTTCGCACACCGCAACGCTTGGCGTATTGCCAAAACGTGCGTGCAGGCCGCCCATACGTTGGCGTTTTTCTTTTAATGAGCTACAGCCAGGTAAAGAAAAGGTCAAAGTTAGAATGACGATATGCATTTTATTCTCCTTGTGACAGTGGTTTACGCTTTATAATAGTAGCAAATAAGCAAGGCAAGTTATGCTATCTTTACCTCTATCCATATCGATATCGCAGCCAATATGCATATTCCTCCAATGACTTCTATCAGCTACGTACAGCAACAGCGCATTACTCGACTCTGCGTGCGCTGCGGATTACTGCTTATGCAGTATGGCGCTGAGTCTGCGGTGGTAGTGGACTTATCGAAGCGTTTGGGGTTTGCATTGGGAATGAGCAGCGTCGAGTGTTCGCTAAATTTTAATGCGATCACTTTGACGACTATCTGTAATGAGCGTTGTATCACCACCACTCGCGACACGATCAATCAAAGTATCAATGTCAATTTACTCGTGCAAATCCAGCAAATCGTCAATAAAACCGAAGCCACTGTCGATGATGACAATTTGATTGACCGCACAACCCTTGCGTTTGATGAGTTGGATAAAACCGTATATCCGACGTGGCTAGTCAGTATATTTGTCGGCGCTTCTTGTGCGGCGTTTGCTTATTTAAATGGTGGCAGCTGGTCGATTACGGCGGTGACATTTATCGCGGGTATGGTGGCGATGTTTACTCGTATCTATTTATCCAAGCATCACTTCAATCCCTTTATCACCGTCATCGTGACGGCCTTTATCGCCTCTTTGATTGGGGCGACGACCTATTACTTTGATATTGGCAATAACGCCGATATCGCTGTTGCCTCTAGCGTGTTGCTGCTAGTTCCAAGCTTTCCTTTGATTAACTCTTTCTCAGATATCTTAAAGGGCTATGTCAATATCGGTATTGGACGTGCGGTGTTTACCTATATGCTCACTTTATCCGCCTGTGTGGGCATTGTGATGGCGCTGGTGTTACTACGCATACAGCACTGGGGGTTTTAGATGTGGTTCATCGAAACCGTCGTACTGTCTTGCATCATTACCCTTGGTTGGACGCTGATGTTCAGCGTGCCCAAGCGCTATATCTTGCCGTGTCTACTGATGACGGCGTTGGGATTTGGGCTAAAAACGGCGCTTGTGTATCAGCATGTTCATCTGGTGATAGCGAGCTTTTTTGGGGCGATGCTCGCCAGCTTTTTGGGGGTGTACTTTTCTAAAAAATACACCCTACCGCCCAAAGCGTTAATCTCCCCAAGTGTCATCTGTATGATGCCAGGTATCGCCGCTTATAAGGCAATGGTCAGTATGGTGCAGATTGGTTACTTTGGCTTTTCAGACGAGTTATTTAGCCAAATGATGGTGTATTTATTCGAAGCCTTGTTTGTGACCTCAGGATTGGTACTGGGCTTGTCCATTCCTGGGCTGTTATTTTATAGACGGCGTGCCATAGTCTAGGCAGGTTTAAGTGGGTTTAAATGAGATTATTAGGGCGTGTTGAACATTCGCAAATAGGCACTGCTGATCGCTAAAATTGTTCCAGACAAGGCACAAAGCGACGATAATGCAGATGCCTTAGCGAGATTTGTAACGCAGTATGGGGTAATTTTAG
>Ga0208017_100030_pt1 | contig 95456 bp, 79 predicted proteins | sample 30_taG_FD_184104 | JGI IMG/M metagenome (GOLD analysis project Ga0208017, IMG submission 184104) | Marine viral communities from Cariaco Basin, Caribbean Sea - 30_WHOI_OMZ (SPAdes) (version 2) | ecosystem: Environmental > Aquatic > Marine > Oceanic | place: Caribbean Sea: Cariaco Basin... | reverse complement strand
GCTACTGGGATGCTGTTTTTAAATGTAGGTTGCGCAGCCTCTGGGAACGCAGCACGCAAGTAAAATTTATACCAGTAGCGCGTTTAAATCCATAACAGTTTTACATTCAGCTAACTATACCTGACCTCACTTGGCATCTGTGCTAAGTGGGGTTTTTTGTGCACTTATCGATACGTGTCGATAGTTAAGATTTATTATCAGGTATGGTGAGCGAGGCGGGTATTATCATGATAAATTAGACGGTTAACAGAGGATAGGAGAGGCCGTATCATGATTTGGCTAAAAATGCTTATAGATGAATTGAAGGTATGGCTGACTAAAATAAATAGATATGAAAAGTGTTTTTTAAAATAGGATTTTTGCTCTCGCTCGTAGATGTTATTCTTAGAGGCGCTTTGAGCATTTTATTTGCAGTATTATCGATCGCGTCACCATATCGTCAGGTCAGTACTATCGCACGTGCAACAATTGTCATCACCGATAACCATAGGGCTTAAAATAGATGGATACCTTAAATATCCTGTATCTCGTAGGAGCATTGTTGATTTTTGCCAGTATCATGGCAAGTACGTTATCCGCGCGTTTGGGTGTGCCATTATTGTTGTTGTTTTTGATAGTTGGCATGCTGGCAGGTGAGCAAGGTATCTTAGGCATTGAGTTTTCTCAGTATGGTATTGCCAATTTTGTCGGGCAGGCGGCGCTCGCTTGTATCTTGCTCGATGGTGGTCTGCGTACCTCTTTTAAATCATTTCGCGTCGGACTCAAGCCGGCGGTGACGTTGGCCACATGGGGCGTGCTGACGACGGTGATGGTGCTTGGGGTCTTTGTCACTTGGCTGCTTGATGTCGATTGGCGTTTTGGGCTGTTGATGGCCGCTATCGTTGGCTCAACCGATGCCGCCGCGGTATTTTCGCTACTACGTAATGGCGGGGTCAAGCTAAACGACCGCGTACAAGCCACGCTAGAGTTGGAGTCGGGTGCCAACGATCCGCTGGCCATTTTATTGGTGACAGGACTGATTGCTTTAAATGTCGATCCGGCAGGTCAGACCGTACTTGGTTTTTTGGGTTTGCTGTTGCAGCAGCTGAGCGTGGGTCTGGGCATGGGACTGTTATTTGGCTACCTGCTAGCGCGTCTGTTGCCAAAAGTGCATCTGGCCGAGGGTATGTATGCCATTTTGATACTGTCCGCGGGCCTTTCGGTCTTTGCTGCGACCAATTTGCTTGGCGGTAGTGGCTTTTTGGCGGTCTATCTGACGGGCGTACTGATCGGCAACCATAAGGTACGCTCGACTGAGCATGTCATGCGCGTGATGGATAGCTTTGCTTGGTTGTCGCAAGCGGTTTTGTTTGTGGTACTGGGGCTGTTGGTGACGCCATCAAACGTCATCAACGTCTGGCATTATTCGGTGGCGATTGCAGCCTTTATGATACTGGTGGCACGTCCGATTGCGGTCTATACCAGCGTCAAGCCCTTTAAGTTTAAAGACAGAGAGATTGGTTTTATCTCTTGGGTGGGCCTGCGCGGGGCAGTTCCGATTACCCTTGCTATTTTGCCTGTGATGGCTGGCATAGAGGATGCCTTTATGTTGTTTGACATTGCCTTTGGGGTAGTGGTGCTGTCATTGATCCTGCAAGGGACGACGATTCCTTTTATGGCCAATGCGTTTCGGGTGCGTATTCCGACCAATAAAGACCCAAAAGAAGAGCATGAAGTTTGGGTGTCAGACAAGGCCAGTATTACCCTGTATGAGTTTGAGGTGCAAGCAGGGGCGTTTGCGATAGGTCGCCATCCGCTCGGTATCTCCAACCGCATCAGCCCAGATGAGATCAGTGTGTTTGCCTTGGTGCGCGGTCAGCAAATCGTCGTGGTCGAGGAGGACACCAAACTCAGATATGGCGATAGCGTCTGGTATGCCATGCGCGGCAACCATGCCAGCAAGATCGCCAAGATTTTCAATGACACGACTTTAGACCGTAAAGCCATCGATGACTTTTATGGTGACTGGCTGCTATCACCTAGTGTCAAGCTTGGTGATTTGCCCTTTTTTACCGACATGGCGACCTCAGAGTCGCTGGCAGATACTCTCAAGTATAAAAAACTAAAAAAGACTGAGAGCAAGTGGGAGCAGACCGTCGCTGAGTATGTCGCACAAAGCTTAGAGACCGCGCCTGTGTCGGGGGATACGGTAGAGATCGATGATGTGTGGTCATTGGTGATCAAGGAGGTCGATGACAAAGGCAAGCTCAGAACGATCGGTCTAAAACATGAAGAGCCGGAAAAAGCGCTTTAGTCGTTTGCCGGCTGTGATAGCAGACTCATCATATGCTGCAAAAAATCCGCGACATGCTTATGCAGGTTTTGCCGATATGCCCAGTGATGCTTGACCTCGTAGCTTGCCTCTTCGGGCAACAGTATTTTCATCATTCCTTTCTCTTCATAGCGCTTGGCCAAATCATTGGGCAGATAGCCGACGTGATGACCTGCTAAGATAAGCTGCGCGGTCGCCTCCATATGGTAAGTGGTGGCGCTTAAGGTTTTTGGCCGGATATGATTGATACTCAAGTCGGTAATATAACCGCGTTTTATCCAAGGATGATTTTGTTCCAACGCCTCAAAACTCAGGCCTTCTGACTCATAAAACAGCTGATGCTCACGCCCGCAGCAAACCACTTGTTTCTCAATAAAGGCCGGCTGAAAGGTCAGTAAAGGCGGAAAACTGCCAAAATACCCCACGCCAAGATCACTCTCATTACTCAGCAGCTTATCTAGCATACTCTCAGGGCTTTGCACATCGATAGAAAAGTGTATCAATGGATTATGACGATAGCTGGCCGCCAAACACTGACGTAATGCTTCATAAAAAAACGTCGGCATCTGATCGATAAGGCACAGGCGAATATGGCCGCCGCGTACGGAGTCTAGTTGGCGAATATAATGCAGCTGATGCTGAAAGCTAGCCACCGCCTCGGTGAAGCTCAAACACGCCTCATAGACGGCCGCACCATCCTCGGTCAGCTTAAACCCTGCGCGCCCGCGATGACAAAGCGTCATCCCCAAACGATCCTCTAAGTGCGTTAAGTGACCACTAATGACAGAAGGCGTTACATTTAAGCGCGACTGCGCTGCGGTTACCCCTTGGCACTCTACAATGGCCATAAAGCTGCGCAAGGTTTTGATGTCTATTTTTATCAGCTCATCTAGCATATATACGCCTCTCCCATATCAAATCCTTGTGATAAATCTTCTAATAATAACGAATAAATCCAAGTTACTACGAAAAACCAGAAGTTTACTTCTGAATTTTACCATGGTCTGTGTTCGGATATTTCGGTATTGTCAAAGCATCTGACAAACTGTCTATAACACTAATCAAAACAAGGATGTGAGTGATGAAATTTAATCAACCATTAAGCGGCAACGACATGCCAAGATTTGGCGGTTTTGCCTCTATGATGCGCCTGCCGATGCAAGCAGACGCCAAAGGCTTGGACGCAGCCTTTGTGGGCGTGCCTTTGGACATCGGCGCATCAAACCGTAGCGGTGCCAGACTGGGCCCAAGACAGATTCGTGATGAGTCGCGTATGATTCGCCCTTATAACGTCGCCACGCGCGCCGCGCCTTTTGAGTCTTTGCAAGTCGCTGACATTGGCGACGTACCTATCAATACCTTTAACCTGCAAAAAAGCGTCGACATTATCGAAAAATTTTACACCGATAATATCGTCAGTCATGGCGCGATTCCATTAACACTGGGCGGTGATCATACCATTGCCCTGCCTATCCTACGTGCACTTGCCAAAAAACACGGCCCTGTCGGGATGGTGCATATCGATGCTCATGCTGATATCAATGACGAGATGTTTGGCGAAAAAATCGCCCATGGCACGCCGTTTCGCCGTGCTGTCGAAGAAAATCTAATCGATGGCAACCGCGTGGTACAGATTGGCCTGCGCGGCACCGGCTATAGTGCTGAAGAGTTTGATTGGTCAACTCAGCAAGGCTTTCGCGTGGTGCCAGCCGAGGAGTGCTGGTACAAGTCGCTGACACCGCTCATGGCAGAAGTGCGTGAAAAGCTCGGCGATGGCCCTGTCTACTTAAGTTTCGATATCGATGGCATTGATCCTGCGTTTGCACCTGGCACAGGCACGGCTGAAATTGGCGGTTTAACCTCCACCCAAGGCATCGAGATTATTCGCGGTATGCGTGGCCTTGACGTAGTCGGTGGCGATTTGGTCGAAGTGTCACCGCCCTACGACCCGTTTGGTAACACCTCGGTACTCGCAGCAAACTTGCTGTTTGAGATGCTTTGTATCTTGCCAGGTGTGCGCTATGACGATAAGGTCAAAGCGTTATATTAATTGGCCTGTGTTGGGCAGGATGCTACTGCAGGCCAAATAATATTTAGGCCGTAAATACTATTGAAATTTTTAGGATGATCGACTCATGACTCAATCAATGCAAACGCCTTCTTTATCGCCAGACACCTCGTCTCTGACCTGTGGTGAGCTACTCGTGCAGTGGCTGGCGTATTATGGAGTGGAGACCGTATTTGGTATCCCCGGAGTGCACACGGTCGAGCTATATCGTGGCCTGCCGAGTACCAATATCCGCCATGTGACCCCGCGTCACGAGCAAGGTGCAGGCTTTATGGCCGACGGCTATTACCGCGCGTCTGGCAAAGTCGGGGTGTGCTTTATCATCACCGGCCCTGGTATGACCAATATCATGACAGCAATGGCGCAAGCGTTGGCAGATTCTATTCCGATGCTGGTGATCTCTAGTGTCAATAAAGTTAAAGACACGGGTAGCGGTGAAGGGCACTTGCATGAGCTGCACGACCAGCAAGGTATGGTCAGTAAGGTTGCGCTTGCAAGCAAAACCATCTGGCAACCTGAATCCTTGCCTAAGGTCATCGCCGAAGCCTTTGCCATGTTTGATGGCGCGCGTCCGGGGCCGGTACATATTCAGCTGCCCATCGATGTGATTACCGCTGATGCCAGTCATGTCGCCAAGCCGCCTAACAATGATAATAGTGTAGCAAGTTTGGCGCGACCGCAGGTCACAAGACCGCTGCCCAATCCTGCGCAGCTTGATTTGATCATTGAGCAGCTAAACCGCGCAAAAAATCCAGTGTTGCTTTATGGTGGCGGCTGCGTCGATGTCGATAAGGACGCGCAAAAGCTGGCAGAGCGTATCGATGCGCCGACATTTTTGACCATCAATGCCAAAGGTTTGTTGCCGCCTAGTCATCCGCTGAGCTTGGGAAGCAATCAGTCGTTAGAGGCGGGGCGCGCCGTCATTAGCGAGGCCGATGTGGTGTTGGCGATCGGTACCGAGCTTGGTGAGACCGATTATGATGTGTTCTTTAATGGCGAGTTCCAAATCAATGGCACACTCATTCGTATTGACTGCGACGCTCAGCAATTGCAGCGGCCATTTCGAGCGGATATCGCGGTGTTGTCTGATGCACAAATGGCCATTAGCGGCCTATGTACACGTTTAGAGGATCATCAGCTAAATCATCAAGCCGCCGCACGCGTAACCGAAGCAAAGCAGGCGTTGATCAAAGCGATGACACCTGACTTTGCCGGTCAAAACGCCCTGCTTCAGCTGATTCGAGATGAGGTGGAGGATGTCATCTTCGTTGGCGATTCGACGCAGCCTGTCTATAGCGGCAACCTTGGCTTTGAGGCGCGAGCCACGCGTCGATGGTTTAACTCGTCGACGGGGTTTGGCACCTTGGGTTATGGCTTACCTGCCGCCATTGGCGCCATGATTGGCTCAAGTGCGCCCGTTATTAGCCTTATCGGCGATGGCGGCATTCAGTTTACCATTGCCGAGCTCATCTGCGCCGCCGAGCTTGAGCTGCCACTGATCGTCCTACTTTGGAACAATCAAGGATATGGTGAGATTCGCCGCTATATGGAGGAAGGCGGGCTGCCACTGATTGGCGTCAATATCAAAACACCTAATTTTGAGCCATTGGCCACAGGGTTTGGCGCGGGCTACCGCCGAATTACTGATAAGCAGCAGTTATTAGAGGCTTTGCAAACAGACATAAGTGGCAAGCAGCCAATGGTTTATGAGGTGGATGAAAGCGATACGTTTTTGTCAAAAATGAGTCAAGACTTTACCTATTTTGGCTAATCGTCTTTTGGTTAATCATTTGCATGGATTAAAAATAACCAATAAAACCGTATCAAGCTGTTTTTTCGCTGAAATGAGGGATCGGGCAGGCAGCAGAAAGGAAAGCTGGCGTCGTCGCCTATCAAGGAGGAATTAAATGACGAACTATATCGATAAGTCACAGCAGCCGCTATTGGGTAATGATGCTGTCGAACCTACCACTCCACAAGGGGAGCGGTGGCGCGCCTCAATGTGGAAGTTTTTACTGTTTTCTGCGCTGGGTTTGGCGCTGTTTATCATCCCGTTTAAATGGGAGGGTAAGGTCACCATTTTATTGGGCGTGCTGACAGATACTCTGCAGGCCTCACTTGGGGACTACGTGGTGTATGCTGCACTGGCCATCGTGACTTTGTCTTTGGTTGGGGCGCTGGCAGTCAAGCTCGTTAGACCAGAGGTTCATGCAGACTCCATGACGGCAAAGCTTTTTGATGTCGATTGGTTTTGGCTTGCCGCGCGGTTTTTTGGGGCGCTGTTTGCTTGGATGATTTATTTACAAGTCGGTCCTGAGTTTATTATAAATCGCAATACTGGCGGGGTGATTTTTGAAGACTTAATTCCCATTTTGATTCCTTTATTCTTTTTTGCCATCTTATCTCTACCTTTTCTCACCGACTTTGGTCTGATGGAGTTTTTGGGGACCTTGGCCAGCAAGGTGTTTGTGAAGTTGTTTAGATTGCCTGGGCGCTCTGCAGTCGATGCCATGTCTTCTTGGTTTGGCGCGGCCTCTATTGGCTTGCTGGTGACTATGCAGGAGTACAATAAAAGCTACTATAGCCAGCGTGAAGCGGCGATTATCGCCACCACTTTTTCGGTGACATCCATTGCCTTTACCTACGTCGTTGCCAAAACCATTGGCGTCGATAATAACTTTATCTTCTTTTATCTGACCATCGCCTTGACAGGGTTTATCGCCGCTATCATTATGCCGCGCATACCGCCATTATCGCTAAAACCAGATACTTATCATTCTGGCAACAGCATGCTGGATGAAGGCATTCCTGCGCAGTATTCTACTTACCAATGGGCGGTCAATCGTGCCGTCACGCGCGCGCACTCTATGCCAAGTTTGGGTAGCGTGTTTAAGCATAGCCTAAAGAATTTGTTTGATATCTATTTTGGTTTGATTCCGGTGATTTTCGCTATCGGTACCATTGGGCTTGGCTTAGCAGAGTACACCCCTGTGTTTGATTGGCTGTCTGCACCGCTTGTGCCGTTGCTTGAGTTGTTGCAAATTCCAGAGGCGACTAAAGCTGCGCCGGCGATGATTATGGGCTTTGCTGATATGTACTTGCCAGCCTTGGTCGGCAAAAGCATCGAGAGTGAGATGACACGCTTTATCGTCGGGGCGGCTTCTATTACCCAGATTGTTTATATGTCCGAGGTGGGCGCGCTGATATTAAAATCAAACATTAAGCTGAACGTCTTAGAGCTGTTTATGATTTTTATCTTACGTACGCTGATCAGCTTGGTGGTTATTACCTCAGTGGCGCATCTACTGTATTAGTCGTGATGGCAACCATCATTTGGCATTAAAAAAGCAGTGAATATTTAGTGTAAAGATAGATTTATCAATAATATAAGGCAACTGAGTATCATGGAAACGACCAATTCTTTATCTTTAACAAGAGCCGCCGCTCAGCAAAGCATAAAAAACGAAGTAAGGTTAAACGCGGCCTATATCGATGGTGATTGGGTCATGGTTGAAACCTCTGAGTCAGTAAGTGATCATGCTTTGTATGACCCAAATACCGGCGAGGTCATCGCAACGACCCGTTTGTGTCATAGCGCACAAGTAGAGATGGCTGTCACGGCCGCCGCTCGCGCTTATCCGTCTTGGTCACAAACCAGCGTGGGCACACGGGCGCGCTATTTACAGGCGATTGCCGATACGATGGAGCAGCAGTTTGATAAGCTGGTTGCACTGTCGGTATTGAATAACGGCAAGCCGATTGCAGAGGCGACAATAGATGTCGGAGATGCCATCGCCTGTTATCGCTATTATGCCAATCTTATCATCGAGCAGGAAACATGGTCTAAGGTCAGCACCGACGAGACGGGCATCCGCTTATTGAAAACTTACGCCCCTGTTGGTATCTGCGCCCTTATTGTGCCTTGGAATTTTCCGATGGTGACTACCGCCTGGAAGCTGGCACCCGCGCTGGCAGCAGGATGTACCGTTATTCTCAAACCGTCAGAGGTGACACTATTGCCAGAGCTGATGCTGGGCAATATATTGTTTGCTATACAGCTGCCAAAAGGCGTGGTCAATATCCTCCCCGGCGCGGCAGAGGTGGGCGCTGCGATGACCAGTCATCCGCTGATTGATAAAGTCTCCTTTACCGGTAGTAATAGCGTCGGCGAAAAAGTGATGCGCCAAGCTGCCGCGGGTATCAAAGACATCAGCCTAGAGCTGGGCGGTAAGTCCGCTATCGTGGTATGTGCAGATGCTGATATCGACTATGCCTGCGATTTGATCATAGGCGGTATCTTTACCAATGCTGGGCAGATTTGTTCAGCAACCTCAAGGCTGCTTGTCCACCAAGACATTGCCGAGTCATTATTTGCAGTATTAAAAACAAAAACAGAAACTCTGAAAATAGGTGATGGTTTTGCGGCGAACACGCAAATGGGGCCATTGGTCAGTGCTCAGCAGCTGGCGCAGGTCAAAAAATATATCGATATCGCAACTGAAGGAAACCTGCACTGCCTAACGGGAGGCACCCTCTTAGCGCGTCAAGGATATTTTGCTGCGCCGACCATTTATACCGAGGTACCAGCGACCAGTCGCTTGTGGACAGAGGAGGTGTTTGGGCCTGTGTTGGTGAGTGCGACCTTTGCAGATAACGCGCAGGCGATTGCGCTTGCCAATGACAGTAAATATGCCTTGGCTGCGAGTATTGTCAGCGCTGATGAGCATGCAGCGTTAGAGATGGCACGGCACATTCGAGCCGGTCATATTTGGGTCAATGAGCAGCAAATCGTTGTGCCCGAAGCGGGCTGGGGCGGGTTTAAGCAAAGTGGTATCGGCCGAGAATTAGGGACTGATGGCTTATCTGCTTATCAAAAGAGTAAGCATGTTTTGCTACCGTCTTAATGGCCGTTTTGATGACAGTCTTTATGAGTGCTCTTATGTCTCTGTCAAAAAACCCCCTGTATAGAACGCCTATATAGGGGGTTTTGGTTAATGCTTAGTCAGTAGCAATTGAATCACTGCGACCTACCACATCAAGTCATCTGGAATCACGTAAGCAGCATAAGGATCGTCTTCTGCCAACGCGTCTTCGGCAGTATCGTTTGACACCACCATAAAGCCCGTCATCTTAGCATCTATACGGTCTGCTAGTGGGCGCGGTAGCAGGGCATAGCTGTCCTCTAGGCGTGCTATGACCACATGGCCTGCGACGATTTGATCATAGAGCTTTTGGGTGATATAAATCTTTTTGATTTTCGTATCATCCACAAACTGATAAGTAATCTCACCTTGTGTATCAGTGAGCTGATGCTGCTTAATCATCTGAATGATATTGGCTTTTCGTGTTTTTTCTTCTAACGCTCGTTGTTTTTCTTGATTGAGCTTTTGGTCTTTTTCCAGCTTTTTTGCTTGAGCTTCTGCCAGCGCCTTTTTGGCTGCTGCGCTGTCTGAGTCGCCAGTACGTTTGGCATGCTCTGCTTGTTTGCTGATTTTTTTGGCCTTTTTGCTATCGACCAAACCAGCTTTTAATAATTGAGCCTGAAGGGCGTTTTTTGCCATAATTCACTCACCTAAATCCACTCATTGAAACCGCGATATGTCACTTACAACATCCAATCCCTGTATTGTAGCAAAATTTGCTAAGAGATGGGGTGTGAGTCTGTCAGACGTCGCTGGATGATATAGGCCAAATTGGGTATCATCAAGGCGGTGGCTGAGGTTTTAGTGTTTGGCCATATTAAAGAGCTATATACCTATAAATAGCGGTATCGGGGTAAATAACGATGATTAAGGACAGATTATGACAACATCGCAGCACATTTTGGCTTGTATCGATGGCTCGGCCGTGACCGCATCCGTCTGTGATTATGCCGCATGGTACGCCAATCGATTAAACTTACCCGTTGGTCTGCTGCATGTCAGCGATGTGCCAGCGTCATTTAGACGTGATCTGTCAGGGGCGATAGGGATTAATAGTCGTGAGTTTTTGTTAGAGGAGCTGGCACAGTTAGATGAGCAAAGAGCCAAGGTGGTCAATGACTATAGCAATGCGCTGGTGCAGGATGCCAAAAGCCATATTCGTAATAAGTTTGGTGATCTTGAGGTGCTTATTTATCAAAGACGAGGCAAGTTACTGCCAGCCATTGAGCATTTTGCCACAGCAAACCGCGCCATCGTGATGGGTCGCCGCGGAGAAGATCACAAATATAGCCGCATCAATATTGGTAGCCAGATAGAGACGGTCGCCCGTGCCTCTGATATTCCCGTGGTGATTTGCTCAGAGACGTTTAAAGCGCCGCGCTCGTATATGATTGCGTTTGATGGTAGCAAAACTGCCATAAAGGCGGTACAAATGGTGGCCAGAAGCCCTATGTTAAAAGGTCTCGATAGCCATGTCGTGATGATTGGCAATCATAATGGTGCCGCCAAACAAAGCCTAAGCGCGGCCACTGCCCAATTACAAGAGGCGGGTTTTAGCGTAAAGGCGCATCATTTATCGGCCTCCGATGCGGTCGATGGTCTATTAAAGTTTCAATTAGACAATGACATCGATATTATGGTGGTGGGCGCATACGGTCATTCAAAACTACAGCAGTTGTTTTTGGGCAGCACCACCACAGAGATCATCGCCAGCACGTTGTCGCCTGTGGTTTTGCTACGTTAGCCGTTTGCCTTTTTGGAATAATACGCAGTTTTTGGACAGTATGCTATGTTGATTAATGCAGATTTTACTCGCGTCGCCACCTCACTACCCAAGCAGCAGCAATGGGTGATGATGCTGGCGTGATAGGGGTTGCAATTGGTGGGCGCGTTTCATGACCGAGTACCTCCATGAGTGAATAAAGTGACAGCGCATACAAAACAATGACGCACTGAGCATAAATATGATGCGTCTTATCAGCGGATCGTTAAATATTCTGTTTTTTAATAACCGTATTCTACTTATGACACAATGAGGCGGCAAAACGCAAAGGGTTTGATGCTAAAATCGCCAGTCAATCATTACGCAGTAAGCAGCAATCCCTTAATAGACACTCAGTACGTGACCCTGTCTATCATTGTTCAACCCTGTGTTTGATGCCGCGTACACTACTTTTAACACCATAGGACACTGTCATGATCGTTTGGCAAAAACCGAATGCATTTAGAATACTTTTTACTTTGCGCGGCTCCGTTATTCCTCATATCTTTCCACAAGTTTTATTGATTAGCTTACTGAGTGCCATCATCTCGGCCATCCAGCACTGGATTCCCAGCTCCTTTTCTTCTTATGGCGCGGCGCCTTTTACTTTACTTGGCATCGCTCTGTCTTTGTTTTTGGGTTTTCGTAACAATGCCAGTTATCAGCGTTGGTGGGAAGGTCGGCATTTGTGGGGGCAGTTGGTATATGATGCGCGCAGTTTTACCCGTCAGGTGCTCTCATTTATCGAGGATGATAGCGAAGCGGGACGACACATGCAGCAGGAGCTGGTGCGTCTGACTATCGCGTTTACTCATGCGCTCAGGCATCGGCTGCGAAGTACCGCGCCGTGGGAGGATGTTGAGCGTTTTGTGGCGCCTGAGTATCATGCAAGCATGCGTCAAGCGGGCAATTTGCCTGAGTATCTATTGCGCCTGCTAGGCAAAAAGCTGGGGGAGGTTCGACGCCAACAGCTCTCCTCTGATCTGATGATACAAAACATGGATGAGCGCGTCACCTCGATGACGATTGTGTTGGCGGCTTGCGAGCGGATTCATAATACGCCATTACCCTTTGCCTATACGCTATTGGTGCATCGTACCACTTATCTGTACTGCTTTATGCTGCCGTTTGGTTTGGCGACGTCCTTGGGCTGGGTGACACCGTTGGTGTGCGGCGTCATTGCTTATACGTTTTTTGGACTGGATGCGCTCAACGAAGAAATCACCGATCCGTTCGGCGTTGCGGCCAATCACTTGCCACTGAGCGCCATCTCGCGCACCATCGAAATAAACCTACTAGAAGCCTTGGGAGAGACGGATTTGCCGCCTGAATTGATGTCTCAGGGTGGTTATTTGCAATAATAACACTTGCACGGTTGGGGTCATCAAGAGCTGAGCGCTTTATGCATAGCGCTCAGTTTTTTGTTTTTTGGTGACAGAGATTTTTATATCGAATTAACGATAACAGGCAGATTTTTAGTTAATGATAATTGTTTTCGTTATCATTCGCGTGTAAAATCGGGCGCAGTGAGCGCGCAAGTGATGCGATAAATATGTGCGTCTATCGCAAAATGACAGGTAGCGCTGAGACATTGATAAGTAAAGAAGAGCCGTTATGTTACGTGTAGAGCAGATGACCATTCGCCGACAAGACAATACTTTGTTAAATGACGTCAGCTTTGAGGTAGGGGCGCGGCAGCTGATTGCCTTGATTGGGCACAATGGCTCAGGAAAGTCGACCTTGATTAAAGCCTTGGCAGGCGAGATGGATTGTACGCAAGGCGGTGCGACTTTGGATGAGCGAAGCATTCATGAGTACGGGGATAAAGCGCTGGCGCGTAAGATGGCTTATTTGCCACAGCAGCTCCCAGAAGCGGCAGGCTTTAGCGTGCGAGAGCTGGTGATGCTCGGCCGTTATCCTCATCAAAAATGGCTACAAAAACCCAGTCAAGCGGACCATGACAAGGTAAGTGAGGCCATGCGAGTGACACAGGTTGAGCAATTCGCTGATCGCCTTACCAACACATTGTCAGGGGGTGAGCGTGCGCGGGTATGGCTGGCAATGTGTCTGGCGCAAGACACCGATTATCTGCTGTTAGACGAGCCGCTGGCTGCGCTTGATATGCACTATCAGATTGAGGTGATTGAGCTGATACGCCGCTTGGTCGATGAGCGGGGGTTGAGTGTGGTTATTATCATTCACGATATCAATTTGGCCGCGCAGTATGCCGATCGTATCATCGCCCTAAAAGGCGGACGCATCTGTCACAACGGCGATGTGCTCAGCACCATGCAGCCCAGCGTTTTACACGATATTTTTAATGTCACCATGCAGCTGATGACGCATCCTGTGACGGGGCGGCCGGTGGCCATCGCTTAAGCTGTGTTTTCTCTTGTCGCTGCGATTTGCGCGGCGCTTCTGTCGGCGGTATGACGATTGTTTTAATACTCTGACACTACCGTATCTTTTTTTCTAAAGACAACCTGCTATGTTTGCTCATTTTATATTTGCCCTTTTACGTGCTGCGCCATCGTTACAAGTTAAGCGTGCTTTTTTGTCAGTTTTATCAATCGTTTCGTTTGACTCTCAGTCACGCTCAAAGACAGCAATATCACTGACACTAATAACGTTGGTCATGACCATGAGCGGTTGTGATCACGCGCAACCTGTATCCAAGCCGCCATCTGCCGAGTCCAAACCATCTGCTAATAGCCTTAAAAATGATGCCTCACAGCGGGTGGTCAGTCCCGATTGGGGCAATGCTGCAACCCTGACGGCAATGGGCTATCCTCCTGTAGCGACGGGCGATGTACGTCTATGGGACAGATGGGTCGACACGCCTAGTCTGCCACCAGATATTGTCGATTTAGGCGGCCGCTATCAGCCGAATGCTGAGCTGGTCGCACAGTTGCCAATAGATATGGTGATTGATAATCCATTTTATGTGCATGCGCGCCGTTTGTATGGCGATGTACCTACCGAGTCGGTGATGTTTTCGGCCAGTGGCAAGGTGGCGACGTGGGCGGATTATACTGAGCCGACGCGTACATTGGGCAGATTGATTGGGCAGCCTACCGCCGCTGAGGCTTATATCAAACAAAGCAAACAAAACATGGAGCAGGCTGGCGCTCAGCTGCAAGCCCGCTATCCTCACGTAAATAAGTTTGCCGTTGTACAGTTTTCTGATGCCAATAACGTGCGTATGTATGTCAATAACAGTCTGTTTAAGCCTGCATTTGCCGCAATGGGCAAAGAGCTTGTGGTCTTAGGTGAGGGCAATAATTACGGTTTTGTATCTAAGCGGGTCGGTGATTTGGCGGCGCTCGATGATGATGTGTGTTTGCTGATTGTGGATCCATTAAGCCCCATTACCCGCGCTGAGATGAAGGACAGTCTGATCTGGCAGCGCTTGGGCTATGGTCAGACGCGCTGTATAGGAGAGCTGACGCCTATTTGGATCTATGGCGGGATGTCATCGTTGGTCAGTTTGGCCAATCAACTATCAACCGTACAATTACAAGGCGGGGCAGCATCATGAGTACGAGCAGCAAGCGCGCCAGCAGCACTTACACAAAGGTAGGTGACACAACACCTAGCAAACCGCAGCAGATGCCGCCCAATCCCGTCAGCACTCATGCGCACTTTGGGCGATTATGGGTGCTGTTTGCAGTCCTATGTGCTTTGGTCATGGCTAGCAGTTGGGCGCTGATTGCGCGTGATTGGCACAGGCCATTGATGGACTTGTTTTTGCCCAGTATGCAGCTGGACATGGGCAGTATGGTAATACAGTTGACTTTGTTGGCCAGCTCATTGGTCGCGTTATTGGCTGGCGGGCTGTTGGGGGCAGTCAGTATCTTATTACAGCAATTGGTCAAAAACCCGCTGGCGTCAGATACCACCCTCGGCGTCGGTGCCGGTGCGCAGCTGGCGATATTGCTGGTGAGTCTGTTTATACCGAGTCTGGCAATCTATGGCGGCATGTATGTGGCGTTTGTAGGGGCGCTGATTAGCATGGGTTTGGTGTTTGCGCTGGCGGCCGCCAGTCGTTTTAATGCGCTGATTTTGGTATTGGCAGGTTTGGTGGTCAATATCTTATTGGCCGCATTTGCCAATGTCTTATTGTTGTTTTTTGCTGAGCGTAGTAATGGCACATTGTCATGGGCGGCAGGATTTTTGACGCAAAACAGCTGGCATACTACAGCGCTATTGTCCTGGGCGGCAGTGGGGTTTGTGATTGCTTGCTTACCTCTGCTAAAGCCGCTTGGCATGATGAGCTTGGATGACTGGCAAGCCAAGCGCTTGGGCGTGCCTGTACAAGGTATTCGCGCGCTGGTGGTGCTACTGGTGGCGCTGGTCACAGCGCTGGTGGTCAGCGAAGTGGGTCTGGTGGGTTTTGTAGGCTTGGGCGCAGCAAGCATCGTCAACGCTTTGGGTATTACCGCTATTGGTAAACGATTGCTCGCAGCCTTTGGATTTGGGGCACTGTTGTTATTACTGACCAATCATGCCGCGCTCCTGCTTGAACCTATCATAGCGATGCCGATTCCTGCAGGGGCGATGACGGGCGTACTGGGTGCACCATTGATTATTTGGCTCATTTTGCGCCAGCGTCATGAGCGGCTCGAGACGGTGTCTGCGCCCATGGTCAATCGCACACAAACCCCTGTGCATCTATGGCGCTGGGTGCTTGGAATGGTAGGTTTGCTGCTTATCACTTCGCTGGTGGTACAAGATATCAAGGGCTGGACGCTGCTCAGTACGGATTGGGCCATCACTCAGCAATACCGTCTGCCACGCAGTCTCAGTGCGGCTGCGACCGGACTGATGCTGGCGGTGGCGGGGGTGTTGCTGCAAACACTCACGCGTAATCCGATGGCCAGCCCTGAGGTACTCGGTGTCAGCTCAGGCGCCGCACTTGGCGTCATTGGTGGGTTTTTTTGCTTACCGCTGCTGGGGTTGTCAGCAGGTGCAGGTACTCTGCTAGCGGCTGGCTTGATGGGTGCTCTTATAGTACTGCTGCTGGTGATTTGGCTAGCGCGGAAAGTCAGCTCAGGTTATCTGCTCTTGGTGGGGATCGGTATCGCCGCGATGATGGATGGCGTCATGCACATGGTCAAGCTCTCAGGCGACCCGCGGCTTGAGGCGATGCTCAGCTGGCTGTCAGGGACGACCTATAGTGCCCAGCCCAATACCGTTTGGTATCTGATGGGGATAGCGCTGGTTTTGTTTGTGCTGAGTTTATTGATTATCAAACCGCTTAGGGTTTTGGGGTTGGGGGCTAGCATGGCACGCAATCTAGGTGTGGCAGTCAATCCTGTGACGCTCGCGCTTTTGATATTGGTGGCGGCGCTTAGTACGGCAAGTACGCTGGCGGTCGGGCCACTTAGTTTTGTGGGGCTGATGGTACCCCATGTCGCGACTTCTCTAGGGGCAGTAAAACTGGAGCATCAATTGCCCTTAGCCGCCATTTTGGGCGCTGGTGTGATGGTGCTAGCTGATTGGTTTGGGCGTTATGTGATATTTCCTTATGAGCTGCCAGCAGGTACGATCGCTGCGCTGATTGGCGGCACGTATTTCTTGTGGCTGATTGGCAAAGTGCCGATGACTGCGCGTTAAGAATACAATTAACCTATTTTAAAATAGGTACAGCTCTACTGGCATTCATGAATTTCTGAGGGAAATTGAATTGAAGACACGCCCTAATATTTTTAAAGGTTTAACGCCAGCCATGTCATGCTGTTGTCCTTTCAATAAAGTAAAATCAACAAGGTTGCCTAATGCAACAACCTTGTTGATTTTAGTGGTCATACCGCCTCTTGATTTGCCAATTGCTTGATGACAAGCCCCCCTTTTGCGCCTTGTCCATGACGATGTACCTTAACAATAGTCCCATCAATCAGGGCATACTCTAAATCTGAGTCATTCAGAGCATTAAATAGCTTGCTGAATCTATCGCTTTTTACCCATCGACGGTAGTGCTTATAAACACTGTTCCAGTTACCAAATTCAGGGGGTAAATCTCGCCACGGTCTACCTGTACGGACAATTCATAGAACAGCTTCGATAAATAGTCGATTATTTACGGCTGTTCTACCAACATCGGTCTCTTTACCTGCACAATACGGTGCTATCTTTGCCCACTGGGCATCACTTAGTGTTAATCTAGTCATAACACTATGATTATCAATTATTTTCTATATGTCAACACACCCATAATGCCGTTACATAAGCAAACAGTACGCCAAACTGTTATATCTTCGCTCATCGATAAAACCTATCCTACTTTCTTTTAGTAAGCCAATAGTAAGGTCTGTGCTTGATGCTGAGAGCTGAATTCATCGCTCTGTTCTACTCTCTTAACGCCAAGAGAGTAACATTTACTACACAGACGCCCCAGTCTGCTGCCTCTACTATTTTATGGAGACTTATTAGTTATCTTTAAATTTAGCCATTATCTGCCAGCGGGAAGCCAGCATGAATACCTTGACTTTAAATATCAATAATCAAGATTACTCCTTTGACGATCTTGATCCGCGCACGACAATTCTAGATTTATGTCGTCAACATCTACAAATTACCGGACCCAAAAAAGGCTGTGATCATGGTCAATGCGGTGCCTGTACCATTCTTATTAATGGTGAGCGCATCAACTCGTGCTTGACCCTTGCAGTTATGCATGACGGCGATGAAATCACCACGATCGAGGGCATCGGAATGCCTGAGTCGTTATCAGCCTTGCAACAAGCCTTTAAAGATCATGATGCCTTTCAGTGTGGGTATTGCACGCCAGGGCAGATTTGTTCCGCCACGGCTTTAATAGAAGAGGTGAAACAAAACTGGCCAAGCTATGTGACGACAGATCTCAAAAACCCGAATGGGTTGTTAGTCCAAGAGATCGCTGAGCGCATGAGTGGCAATATTTGTCGCTGTTCTGCTTACCCCAATATCGTGGATGCTATCTCACAAGTGCTTGAGAGCGAAGTGTCAAATAAGCGTGCTTCTTCTAGTGAAGAGACGACTACAGGTTCGCTGCAAGACTCAGCAGTGACAGGTATTTGGTCGCCGCCGCCCAGTCAGTCCCAACTTGGTAATCAATCAGTAAACCATAATAAAGCTGCCAGTAGCACAGCAGGAGGCCGCTCATGAAACGCTTTGAATATATCCGTGCCCTTGAACCGCAGCAAGCGGTAATGTTTGCTACTCCTAAAGAAGCCTCGTTTATCGCAGGCGGTACCAATTTGCTTGATCTCATGAAGTTTGAGATTGAAACGCCAACCAAGCTGGTTGATGTGACACGCTTAGAGCTTGAACAGATTGAAGACACTGCCGATGGCGGCCTACGTATCGGAACCTTAGTAAGCAATAGTGATTTGGCCGCGCATCCTAGCGTGATTGCCAATTATCCGGTATTGTCTCGTGCGATATTAGCAGGGGCGACCGGACAGCTGCGCAATAAAGCGACGACTGGCGGTAACTTCCTGCAGCGTACGCGCTGCTACTACTTTTATCATACCGATAGCCCTTGTAATAAGCGTGAACCGGGTACTGGCTGTCCTGCAATTAACGGTGAGAACCGCCCCCTTGCAATTTTAGGCACAAGTGACGCTTGTATTGCTCAACACCCGTCCGATATGGCGGTCGCTATGCGTCTGCTTGACGCTACTATCGAGACTGCCAAAACCGATGGCTCGACTCGGCAGATTCCAATAAAAGACTTTTATTGTCTGCCAAAAGACACTCCCCACATCGAAAACGTTTTAGAGTCAGGCGAGCTTATCACGCATGTCGTGCTGCCAGCGCCTATTAAAGGCATTCACACTTATGACAAAGTGCGTGATCGCGCCTCTTATGCTTTTGCGCTTGTATCGTGTGCAGCTGTGATAGACGCTGATGATAATGGCAATTTGACGACAGTACGCTTAGCATTTGGCGGTATTGGTACTCAGCCATGGCGCAATGAAGATGTGGAGGATTTGTTGACGGATACGCAGGGCGACGATGACACTATCAAACAGGCAGCAGATCTGTTGTTAAAAGATGCCAAAGGTAGCGGTCAAAACGATTTTAAAATACCACTAACACGCCGTTTGCTAAAACAGGTCATTAAGCGTGCATTAGCGGGTGAGGGAGCATAATCATGTCATTATTAGATTCAGTACTACCGGCAGAGCCCACTAACAAAGAGAAGATGGATAAGCCGGTTGAGACGTTATTCGGCAAAACAGCGAGTAATTTGGTAGGTAAACCAATTAACCGCGTCGAGGGCTCGTTAAAGGTTAGCGGTCAAGCTCATTATTCGGCAGAGATTCAACTAGACAATAAAGTGTATGGTGTCTTGGTTGGCTCAACCGTCGCCAAAGGAAAAGTTGAAAAAATCGATAGCGACTCGATTGCCCATATACCAGGTATTATTAAAGTCGTCACTGACCCTAAGCGCTTCTTACGTAACTCACAGCAAGGCACTGAGACCGAAGCACCGACTCAGGGTGTGAGTGAGGTTTTTTATCATGGTGAGCCCATCGCAGTCGTTGTCGCTGAAACTTTTGAAGCGGCGACCGAAGGCGCCAACGCCCTTAAAGTCACTTATAAAGACGAAACCGATCAAGCGGCTTTGGATTTTACTAAAGAGCTGCCTAACGCCCACGAGGTAAATGAGAAAAAAGGCTCGGATAAGAATGCTAAGCACGGAGATCCAGAGCAAGGCCTTGCTGATTCGGCGGTAACCCTTGATCGTGTGTACCATACTCCAAGTCAGAGCAACTCACCGATGGAACCGCACGTTACTTTGGCTCATTGGGAAGATGACAAGCTGGTCTTATATACTTCAAACCAGATGATCGCCTCTTGTAAGCAGCAAGTAATGGACGCATTAGATTTGAAGAAAGATCAAGTCGAGCTGATCTCATACTATGTCGGCGGCGGCTTTGGTAGTAAGCTAGGTATCGCGCCAGAATCTATTGCTGCCGCTATTGCTTCTAAAGAAGTCGGTCGTCCGGTACTGATTACTATGACGCGCCCGCAAGTGATGGAGGCGACGGTAAGACGCTCAAACACCCGTCAGCGTATTGCTATTGGTTGTGATGAAGAGGGTATTATTAATACCATTATTCACGATACCACGACCAGCAATTTGCCAGGCGAGGCGTTCTTTGAACCAACAGCATTATCCACTCACTTTTTGTACCGCGGAGAGAATCGCCGCGTCAGTTATCAGATGGTGGACATGAATCAATTGTTATCAGGCTCTATGCGTGCCCCTGGCGAAGCGGTGGGTATGATCGCACTTGAATGTGCGATGGATGAGCTGGCGACTAAGCTTCAGATGGATCCTATTGAGCTGCGCCGCCGTAATGAACCTGAAGAGGACCCTAGCGAAGAGATGCCGTTCTCTACCCGTCAGCTAGTCGCTTGTATGGAGAAGGGTGCTGAACAGTTTGGTTGGGATAAGCATAATCCTAAACCTGCCAGCCGACTAGAAGGCGACTGGTGGATAGGTACTGGCATGGCTGGCTCTTCTCGTGGCAATATGCTGAAGCCTTCTGAAGCACGTGCGATACTACAAGTCGATGACTCAAAAGAGCTTGGCGTCAAAGCCATCATCGAAACGGATATGACAGATATCGGCACTGGCTCTTATACCGTATTTACTCAGGTCGCCGCCGATTTGTTAGGACTGCCTATCGATCATATCGAGATGAAACTTGGCGACAGTGCTTTACCGCCAGCATCAGGTTCTGGCGGTAGTTTTGGCGCGGCCAGTGCTGGTAGTGGGGTTTATTTGGCTTGTGAGCAGCTACGCGAAATGCTTGCAAAAAAAGTAGGTCTACATGCCGATACGATTCGTATAGATAACGGTCAAATCAAGAAATCAGGTGAGCATCAGCCTAGTAAGGCAGAAGCCGTTATTGGAGCAAGTAGAGAAAAAGTAGCAGATTTTGTCGATAAAAACTTGGTGGAAAAAGGAGTAGTCGATAAAAGCGAGGTAGATAAAGTATCAGGCTTGGTAGATAAGGCTGTAGATTTGGCAGATAAGGTGTCGGCAAAGACAGGTATGCCGCTTCCTGAATTAAAACCTGCAAATGAGCAATACGACTTTGATGATAATCAGTCCTATGCACTAGCCGATATTATTGCTAAGTTTGACGAGCAAGAAATCAGCGCCAAAGGCCAGATCAAGCCGGGTAAAAATGGCAAAAACCTTCGCCAAGCCTCGTTTGGGGCCAACTTCGCTGAAGTGGCGGTACATAAAGTCACCGGTGAGATTCGCGTCAAGCGTATGACTGGCGTGTATGCAGCAGGACGTATTCTCAACCATAAGCTTGCAACCTCGCAGTGTTATGGCGGTATGGTATTTGGTATAGGTTCTGCTTTGATGGAAGAGGTCATTCATGACAAGCACGATGGCCGATTATGTAACCATGACCTTGCCGAGTACCATGTGCCGGTCAACGCTGACGTACCGCAGTTGGATGTGATTTTGTTAGAAGAGGATGACCCTTATACCAACCCTATGCATATTAAAGGTATTGGGGAAACCTCTATATCAGGGTCAGCGGCAGCCATTGCCAATGCCATCTATAATGCAGTCGGTGTGCGTGTTTATGACTTCCCGATTACTTTGGACAAAATCTTAGCCGATATGCCTGAGTAATAGTCGACATCGAAGTATAGCCCCTGTTGAATAAAACCTGCTGAATATTAACATTAACGTTAAGCAGGTTTTATTTATTTCTATCCTTTAAAGTATAAAAAGAAACGCAAAAATATGAATCAAGTCGCAGACATTCTACAGCTCGCCTTTGACGCACGGCAGCAGCACGTTGATGCGGTGCTCGCGACAGTCGTGCGCACTGAAGGCTCAGCTTATCGTAAACCTGGCGCTATGATGCTTATTTGCGAGGATGGTCGCTCAGCAGGTATGATAAGCGGCGGCTGCCTTGAACCGCACATTATTAAACGCGCCTTTTGGCTGACGCGTCATGGCGCAAGCGTGCAGGTCTATCAAACCGGTGATGAGCAAAAAGAAGACTTGGAGGATGAGCTAGAGGAAAAGTTAGATAATGATGCTATAGATTTTGCAGTAGACTTAGAAGACGAGCTGAATTTTGGTTTAGGCTGCAATGGTAAAGTTCATGTGTTATTTGAGCGCTTATCTTCAGCTATGCCGTATTTAGATTTAATTCAGAAAGTTCGTCAAAGTGGAGAGTCTACTACTGTCGCTACTTTAATACGCTCTAACAGCTCTGAGGTGACCGTTGGTACTAGGGTTCATTTAAACGCCAGTTTTTTAGATGACAGTTTTTTAGATGACAATAAAAACTCACAAGAGATACCAGAGCAAACCACAAATTTACCAAAGCCAATAATCGATGAGTTATCTGCTTATAAAGTGAGTAAAAGACACGCTGATTATCTGGTTTTAAAAAGTCCGGTTGCAAATGACAATAGCTCAAAAGACGCTATACAAACCGAGTGGTTAGTGCAACGCGTGCAACCGCAGATTCGACTTTTGGTTTGCGGAGCAGGCAATGATGTGATGCCGCTAGTAACCATGGCAAAGCTGCAAGATTGGCACGTCACCGTGATCGATAGTCGGCCGCAGTATGCCACTCGCCAGCGTTTCCCGCAGGCTGATGCTGCGTTATACGTGGCTCTTAACGATAGCGAAACTCTACTTAAACTGAGTCAAAATGCAGCGGTAGCACTAATGTCGCATAGCCTCAGCCAAGATCGGGCACGCTTAGCTGTCTTGTTAAAGAACGCCAATCATTGTAATTACATCGGTCAGTTAGGCCCGCGCTATCGTACTGAGCGTTTGATTAAGGAGATTAGCGCAACTTGCGCTGACCCTACCGCCTTGGCAGACGGTATCAATCAGCTGCACTATCCTATCGGTTATAAGCTTGGCGGTGATGGCCCTGAAGCGTTAGCGCTAGGTATCATCGCGCAAATTAGCGCCGTTGTTTATGAGCAAGTTGCGGTTACTAAAGCGTTAGCGCAGCCAAAAGCCAGCTATGAATGACAAGGGTAGCTCATCATTTAATCAAAACAAACCTCCAAATCATGCGGTCATTATTTTAGCCAGCGGATTAAGTCAACGATTAGGTCAGCCAAAGCAGCTTCTAGAAAAACAAGGTAAACCATTAATTAACTATATGACGATGCTTGCTTTGGTGACTCAGCCAAAAGCTGTTATTGTCGTCATTCCTCAGCAAGATACAGCTATTACTGACGTTATCGAAACGGCTGTTAAGCGTTTGACAGCGCCAAACTCAAGCATACAAATCGTTAGTAACCCTAATCCACAATTAGGAATGGCAAAGAGCTTATCTTTAGCTATTGATGCATTAAAATCTCAGCATGATTTAGCGATGAAGCGCGTATTGATTATGGGCGTGGATCAAGTATTATTAAGCGCTCCTCATTTAGATCAACTTCTAGCACAAGATAATATAGTCGTCGCCAGTCGTTACCCGAATTTGGATGAGAGATTTATTATTGATGATAATAAGCATGATATCGTGGGTGTGCCATTAGTTGTCAGTTATAAAGTACTAAAATCATGGCAATCCTCGCTCAGTGGCGACAAAGGCTTGCGGCACTTTATTAGAGCGCTAGCTCCTGAGAAAGTCACCACGGTGGCTCACTCAAGTCTTAGCTATGATATTGATACTCCTAAACAATTAGCTTATGCTCGACAGGAAGGATGGCTTGATTATTGATATAACTACCTATAGAACAGTCATTATTGGCTGCTTTGTTTAGCTATTGAGTCTAGGGGCTGTTTAGAGATACATAATTTTGACGGCAACAGCGCCCGTAATCGCTTACACTCTTTTATGACCCCATTATTGGGAGTACCTTTTTGTATTCACCTGTTTTAAAGCCTGATGTTTTTGATCCACAAGCACAGAATAGCTCAGTGTTATCCTCTGTCGACTCTGCTCGTGCCAGTCATTTAGTCGCTGACCATTCGGTGGTTGATAGTAAACCGCTAACCGATGGTTTTTCGCGGCGGCTGACTTATTTACGTCTTTCTATCACTGATTTTTGTAACTTTCGCTGTGAGTATTGCCTGCCAAACGGCTACCAAGGCAAACGCCCCTCCGATGAGCTCAGCGTCGCTGAAATCAAAACTTTGATTCAAGGCTTTGCGCAAGTGGGCACGCAAAAGGTGCGTATCACCGGTGGCGAACCATCGATCAGACGCGATGTGGTAGAGATTATCGAAACGATCAAGAATACCGCTGGTATCGAGATGGTCGCAATGACTAGCAATGGCTACAAGCTTGGCAAGCACCTAGCCAACTGGCAGGCGGCAGGACTAAACCAGCTCAACATCAGTATGGATAGTTTCGATGCCGATACTTTTCATCAGATGACGGGCTTTAATACCCAGCCCCAGCTGATGCGCGACATGGACACCCTTCTAGCGACTACTGATATTAAGCTCAAAATTAATAGTATCTTAATGGCGGAGACTGCTTTTCAAAACTTAATTGACGCGATGGACTACGTCAAAGACCGTCCTGTGACCTACCGCTTTATCGAGTTTATGCAGACCAGTGACAACAGCGATTTGTTTTTTGCTCAGCATGCGCAGTCTGATATGATTACGGATTATCTGCTCGAGCGCGGTTGGCAGTCGCATGATCGCGGTAGCGCTGATGGCCCTGCAATAGAATACAGCCATCCTGACTATCTCGGGCGTATCGGTATGATTGCCCCTTATGCCGCGCACTTTTGTGATAACTGTAATCGTCTTCGCGTGAGTAGCCAAGGCAAAGTGCATCTGTGTCTATTTGATGAAGGTAATTACGATATTCGAGATTATCTAAAAAACGACGATGTGCAAGGTCTAGTCAACACCTTGCATAGCTTTATGCCAATTAAGCCTGAGCATCACCATCTGCATGAGTCTAATAGCGGCATGATGCATAACTTATCGATTATCGGTGGTTAGAGTATGTAGATGGAGCTCTCATAGTAAAACGGCAAACTCTCAAACTGTAAAAATAAAATATTTAAACTTATCAAATGATTAGAATTAGGAATATCTATGTCTAAGCCTGCTGCAGAATTTACCCCGCTGAATATTGCTGTGCTTTGTGTCTCTGACAGTCGTACGCTTGAGGAGGATAGCTCAGGACAGTACTTAGCCGATAGCTTAGTTGAGGCGGGTCACCACTTAGCTGATCGTCAGCTGATTACTGATGATATTTATCAAATTCGTGCGGTCATTAGTGGCTGGATTGCTGATCCTAATGTGCATGCAGTAATCACCACAGGCGGCACTGGGTTTTTTATCCGTGATAGTATGCCAGAAGCGGTTAGCGTATTGTTTGACAAGTCGATTGACGGTTTTGGCGAGATGTTCCGTTTGCTCTCCAAAGATGATATCGGTATGTCAACCATTCAGTCGCGCGCTATCGCTGGTATGGCCAATGGCACAGGTATCTTCTGCCTGCCGGGTTCGACCGGTGCTTGCCGTACCGGCTGGAATGATATCTTGAAAGAGCAGTTCGATAACCGTACCCGTCCTTGTAACTTTGTTGCGCACTTTATGCGCGCCAATCCAGGTCACGACTAGCGTTTTGAGACTTATACAATATAAGTAACCTTTAATGAGTTAAGAAAAATACATGTCTATATCTTCTGATTATAAAAATGCTCCGACTAATACTGCAAACCACTCGCACGCTACCTTATCGCATTTAGACAGCGATGGTGAGATTCATATGGTCGATGTGGGCCACAAAACAGCTACTACTAGAGAAGCGCATGCTGTTGGTCAGGTGTGTTTTCCAGCGGACATCTATGGTCAAATAAAAGCCGCTGATGGCATGACAAAAAAAGGCAGTATCACCCAAACTGCCCATATCGCAGGTATTATGGCAGCCAAGCGTACTCATGATTTGATTCCGCTTTGTCATCCATTGCCGCTAGATAAAATTGGCTTAAGTTTCGAGTATGACGACAGCTTAAATAGCATCATGGTCAATGCAACGGTGAAAGTCACTCACAAAACTGGGGTGGAGATGGAAGCGCTGACCGCTGTTAGCGTCGCTTGCCTGACCATCTATGACATGACCAAAGCGCTGTCGCATGACATCGTGATTGATGGAGTCAAACTCATGACTAAGACCGGTGGCAAGTCAGATTATAACCATCAAGTAACATAGTCTAAGTGTGATGTTTTATCAAAAATAATTTTAGCGAATAAACGATTTCAAGCAACGCTGCACTTTTCCATGCAGCGCCGCTCTATAGGAGTAGTAAGATGACTGACAATACAAATGATTTGATGAACATCAATGTACTGTATTTTGCCAGTCTTGCGGACGAAGCCAATTGTCAGCAAGAGCAAGTCACGCTTGCCCCTGATACTTCACTAGCTCAGCTATATGAGCAGCTTCGCGATAAGCATCACTTTAGCCGTCCGCAAGCCGATCTGCGTGTGGCGGTAAATGATTACTTTGCCAAATGGGATGACCCGATTAATGATGGCGATAGCGTGGTGTTTATTACCCCTGTGGCAGGCGGCTAGTCGCTAATTATCTGTCGTAGACTACAACTCTAGCCTAGCAAAAATAACACAACTCAAAATAGTCGAACTAAACTAGAACCGATTCATAATCTGAGCATATCAATGACTGGTGAGAATACAAACAACGAAATAAAAATTGGCGATAAAGAAGACGTACATAGCCAATCGATGCAAACCAAGCGCAGTGTTGATGAGGCTTATGCTATCGCTGAGCGTGATGGTTTTGCGCTATTAGATGAAGCTATTGACGAGACGCGCCTTAGAGCCATGCTCGATGACGACAGCTGCGGTGCTTTTGCTTGTTTTGAAGGTCGCGTGCGCAATCATAATAATGCCAGCTGTGTCGAGCGTTTGACTTACTACGGCTATGAGGATTTGGCGATTAACCAAGGTCGGCAAATCATGGATGAGGCTAAAGAAAAATTTGAGATTACCGCTGCGGTTGCCATTCACCGTATCGGCGCATTAGAGATTGGCGATATTGCCGTTTGGATCGGTGTGATCTCCGCCCACCGCTATCCGGCGTTTGATGCTTGCCGCTGGATCCTCGATACCATCAAAGCCGATATTCCCGTTTGGAAGCAAGAATATTATGACAATGAGTCGCCCAAATGGCTAAGCAACAACGGTTAACTCATGATGACTAATAACTATAAATAATTATAAAAACTCGAAGTATGATTTCAAAGCTTGGTTACCTAGAGTAGCCAAGCTTTTTTAGTATTTAATAACGAGTACAAAAACAGTCATGCTTTTAAAGACTTAATAAGTACGACCAAGATTTATTGCGCCGGTAAGTGCGCCGTCTATCTTTGTAACACTGCTGCAATTTAAAACGTTATTGTTAAATCTATGTTTTGTTTTGTGTGATTAGTCCGCTATTACTTGAGCCTTTTACCGTTTTTGCTATGGTAATAGCTCAACAGCAATCATATAGGAAAGACTTATGAGTAAAAACAATAATAAAGAGCGCATTATCGATAATTCAGAAGATCTGAAAGATAAAATCACTGAGTCTATGGATGCCTTTAAACTGCGGGCAGATCTGTTAGTGGCGAATTTAAAAGAGGGCGGCAATGATGGTTATGATCATTCAACCTCTAGCGCCGGCGAGAAAGGGCTAAAGTCAGGCAAAGTATCCGAGCTTACCGTTATTGCACCGCTAAAAGACGGCGGCGCTGCCCGTCTCAAAGAGATTCTAAAAATAGCAGGGGGCAATCTAAAAGGCGCGACAAGGGTAGGCACTTTGCACGATTTGCGCTTCGTCTTTTTAGATAATGATACAAGAGTGCTTTTTTGCACCGCTTATGACGGCGACTGGGATCCTTATATTGATGATTTCGCCACCAAAATTCCTGAACTCATGGATATTTTATTCGGCAATGTCGAAGGCTGGCCGGGTATCAAAGACCCAAGTGTTAAGCAGTTTATTCTTGATCATCAGATTACCGCTGCAGGCTGGTACGTAGGCGTCCCGCATCTGACGGTACAAGATATTCGCCGTCATGAGCGTATTGTTAAAGGCATCAATAAAGCTTTAGATGAAGCGCAAACAAACTAGTTTTCTAGACATTGTATTTTTAAGCGCATAAATTTCAGGGCTTTGATACGGTCATACTTTAATAACGATAAAAAATGAATAGGGCGATGTATGAGTAATGATGATAACAAACCTTTAACGGGATTGACCGATAAGTTGCAAGACTTAAAAGATGAGTTTGGCAATCGCATCGAAAACAGCGATTTTGAGACGTGGCTTAAAGGCGTGAAAGAGGAAGTCGGTGACGGTATTGAGATGATGGCTCGTAGGGCGCGCGGGGTCTTTAACCCCAATCTCGTCACCATGCAGCTAAAAGATATTCAATCTATCGTCCTACGTGAGCGTCCCGCCCCATATTTTGGCACGGTAGTAGCACTAAAAATCAATAATGCTGACGTTGGCAAACAAATGCTAGCGCAGGTGTTGCCTCAAGTAACCGGTAGTGAAGACTGGCACAAAGACATGCAAGCCACGCTGTCTATCGTCATGACTTACGAGGGTCTACAAGCGTTAGGTGTACCGCAGTCATCACTTGATAGCTTTCCTGAGTCTTTTAAAGCAGGTATGGCAGCGCGTGCTGAGCAGTTGCGCGATTTTGATGTTAATGCCCCTGAGAATTGGATGGCACCTTTTGGGGATAAGGGTGATATCCATGTGGGCGCGGCTATTATCGCTGATACCAAAGATAAATGGCAGGCCAAACTTGATGAGCTTCGAGATCATCTTACCGATCATATCGATGTGGACAATCCTGCTAATGGTGATGTAGAAATCCTAATCGAGCAGGACTTTGGTTCAAATGACAACGTCAAAAACGTCTTTGGTTATCGTGATGGTATCAGTAATCCTGAGATTCAAGGCAGTGGTATTCAGACGCCTTCGAACCATGACGGCGATCCTATTGCCGCAGGGGAGTTTGTGCTCGGTTACGAAGGGGAGGCAGGAATAGTTGCGCCTATGCCGCAGCCTGAAGTCTTAGGCAAGAACGGCTCGTTTATGGTGTTACGTGCTTATCATAGCCATGTTGCTGCTTTTAATAAATACCGCAAAGATAATACCGACAGCGAAGAAGAGGCGGAGCTGCTGGGTGCAAAAATGTGGGGACGCTGGCGTTCAGGCGCGCCGCTCGTTTTGTCTCCCGATCATGATGATAAAGCGCTTGGCGATGATCCTAGCCGCAATAACGACTTTGGTTATAAAGACGATCCTTACGGTAAAAAGTGTCCGTTTGGTGCACATATCAGGCGTATGAACCCACGCGATAGCGAAGATTTTATTTTATCCGATGTGCGTATTCACCGTATCGTTAGACGTAGCGTGGGCTTTGGTGAAGTTGTGCCACCCGATGTAATAGAGGACGATGGCAAAGATCGCGGTCTGTTTTTTATTGGTATTAATGCTCATGCCATGGAGACGGTTGAGTTCTTGCAATCACAGTGGATCAACGATGGCAACTTTATGAGCTTAGGCGAAGAAAAAGATCCTATGGTTGGTTTGCACTTTGGTGATAAAGGAGGAAGTGATAAAGACAGCGATGCAGATAACTTTACTGTTCCGGCTGATCCAATTCGCAAACGCTACCATGGTATTGAAACCTTTAATACTTTGCACGGCGGCGAGTACTTTTTTATTCCGAGTTTATCGGCGCTAAAATGGATTAGCGAGCTGTCTTAACTCTCAGTACCATTTGTAATAGTCACCACTTAACAATAATAATCATGAATAAAATGAGGAAATATAATGCTAAAAAAATTATTTAAACCCAAATACGTCCCCTACGATCCAAAATATATCGAATTAAATGCTGAGGACGAAAAAAACATTCGTACTATTACCGACGATATCAAAAGCTATATTGCGCGTAGTGACAAAGCCAGCAATATCGATTATCACACGCGTGATGCCCATGCCAAGGGGTACTGTGCACTAAAAGCCAAGTTTGAGATATTAGATGATATTCCCAAAGAGTACGCGCAAGGTTTGTATGCTAAAGCGGGCATTCATGATGCGGTGATTCGTTTGTCCAACGGTTCATCTCGAGTATTCGCTGATCGTAAGTTGGGCTTTGCTCAAGGTCTCGCGATTAAAGTCTTTGACGTACCGGGTAAGAAGCTCGCTCCTGGGGAGGAGGACAGTACGACCTTTGATTATAACTTTATCAATCATCCGGTGTTCTTTTGCAATAGAATTGAGGAGTATACCTATCTCTCAAGACTGTTTTTGGAATTACCTAAATACACGGAGAAGGGCGCGATCGGTAAAGCGCAGTTGGCGTTTAACTGGCTGACCAATTACGGCTCAAGATTACCAACCAAAGAGTCGATTAAAACCTTTAAAGCTATCGGCGGCTTTACGAGGATTGAACCAAAAAATACCTTGTTATACGACTTTCATTCGCAAGGTGTGGTGCGTCATGGTGATTATATGGCAAAGATACGGGCAACGCCAACAGCCGCTTCTGTCAAAAAAGTCACGCGCCGTGATGTCGATGTCGACGCCCGCGAAGAGGCGCTGCGACCGCTTATCGTCGAGGAGATACGCGAACATGATTATCAGTTTGATATCCAGATTCAGCTATGCCGTAATCTCAAAAAGCAGCCGATTGAAGAGATTACGACGCAGTGGCAAGAGTCGGATACGCCCTTTGTCACCGTAGCGCGTTTAACCCTTCCTTGCCAAGACGTACCAGATGACGGTAATTTTGAGATTATGGAGAATCTATCCTTTACCCCATTTCGCTGTCTTGAAGAGAACCGTCCTATCGGAAACTTACAACAGTCGCGTCTCAAGGCCTATCAAGTCGCCTCCGAGACTCGCCATAAACTCAACGACGTCAAGCGCCGTGAGCCAAAGAGTTTAAAGGAGACGTTTGCTAAGTCTTTTTTTTAGACTAATCATTTTGAAGTTTATAGATCAAAAAAAGCCAGTCGTTATGTGACTGGCTCTTTTGTATCATAAGCATGTGTCTTGTACTAAAAACATCAGCTATTTAAGCTTGGCAATATCAAAACCTTACTCTCGTTGTTGGTTGACCCTTCGATAGCAATACAAATGTTTCAACACATTACGGGTTTTGCATAATTTGAGTGATTTGAATTGAGCCTAATTAATTAGATCCAAGTTCTACCTTGGTGTTTTTGGTAAGTACAAAGACGAGTACAGCGCCTATAATAATTATGCTCGCGCTTATACAACGCAAGCTCAAAGCTTCAGATAAGACCAGCGCGCCGCCCATATAGTAACCTGACCACAAAAATGTTATAAAATAAATCAACTAAACGATTACCACTATAAACAACTATGACTTACTCCCTAGATTATCGCAAACAAGTTTTAAAAAGCTTAGATGAGGGCATGACCTTTGCAGAAGCTGCTGTTTTCTATGATATCAGTCCAACGACTATCCAGAAGTGGAAAAAGCGTCTTCATAGTAAATCCACCCGATATATTAAGCCCTACAAAATAGAGGATGAAGCCCTAGCTCAAGATATCAAAGACCACCCTGACGATTATCATTATGAGCGAGCACAGCGTTTTAATTGTAGCCCAACAGGCATCAGCAAAGCCTTAAAGCGTATTGGTGTTAGCAAAAAAAAGACACTTCATCCCAAAGCTTGTCCATTAAAAAGGTTTTCTATCACTGATGCAAGATCACGCTGATACCAAAGCTTAAGAAAAAATGTGTGATCGTTATGGATAATGCGACCTTTCATAAGCGCGTTCAAAAGCTGCTTAACAGGCATGGTCACAGGCTTCTATAGTCAATTTGAAATAGAATCGATACGCTAATATTACCAGTGCTACTGGTATAAGTTTTACTTGCGTGCTGTGTCGTCGCAGCCAGAGGCTGCGCAACCCATGTTTTAAAAAAAGCCTCCCAGCAGCACTGTATCGGTTTTATAGTGATTCAACTATACTGGAAACCTAAAAATTTTTTTAGCTAGCATTACCTGCGTGTATTCCGAGAAGTATAGAGTTAAACGCTTTTCTATTTTGATTGATAGTTGGCAAAGACAATCCTCTATACTTAGCAAAGTGTTTAACAAAACTGCTAATGTCTTATAAGACTAAATAAACAACACGCCGCATAGACCAACCACCGCCAGTACACGCTGGATCATCAGGCTGTCTTGCAAGTGAGTATTTAGGTAAGTGGCAACGCCTCTACCCACAGTATACAGACCAAGCATGGCAATAATCATACCGATGAAAAAGCCTGTTGTGCTACTGTTAGCGGGCACTTCAATAGCGTGCGCTGCCCCATGGAGCATAGCGAGTGCACCAAAGCCTGCGATAGCTAAGTTATGCCACGTTTTTACCGACGCTTCATTGCTTTGATTGAATCCACGGTTAAAGTAGCGGCTCATCAGTGCCATGGTGAGTAAGACGATAGACAGTACAATGCCGGACTCAATAAACGTACTGTTCAAGCTCATATTTAAGCTTAGGGCAAAACCTGCCACTAAACCTAAGCCTAACGAGACAAAGCCTTTTTTAAAGCTGTGCATTTGCGTCAAGAGCATGCCCATACCGAGCGCTAGTACAAGATGATCCAGCCCCGTCAAAGGGTGCATGATACCTGACAGTACTGAGTTGCCAAAGGCTCCATCAGCTGTCATCACCCCATGCCCAGGGTGAGCAAATACTAGTGTTGGCAGTCCCGTTAACAAAGATGACAGTGCTAGAGTGCGAGTCATTGCCGCCTTATCGATTAGATTTTTAGCTGTCTTATTTTTAGTCATGGTTTTTGAAGCTTGTGTGCTCATGATGTGTCCTTAATGGTTTAATAAGTCGATATATAGTCGAACCACTATTAAAGTGTTACAGCGTTAGACTCGTTTTGCCTACTACTGTAGTACTTGCACTCGTCTGCCTTGTAACACTTTGAATATTGATTGACTATAGTCAGGGGGTTGTAGAACATCTATTTATACGCAGCACCTTATGCCGCGCTAATCATGCCTTTATCTAGGATAAAGGTAACGATATCATCGAGACCTTCGCCGGTTTTCATGTTACTAAAGACCACGGGCTTATCGCCGCGCATCTTTTTGGCATCGCGCGCCATCACCTCAAGCGAGGCGCCTACTAAGGGGGCAAGGTCGGTTTTATTGATAATAAGTAAGTCAGATTTCATAATGCCAGGTCCGCCTTTACGAGGTATTTTATCGCCTGCTGAGACGTCGATGACATATAGGGTTAAATCAGATAATTCAGGGCTAAAGGTCGCCGCCAAATTATCGCCGCCAGATTCGATAATAATAAGCTCAAGCCCTGCAAATTGGTGTTGTAGTTCAGCGATGGCAGATAAATTGATGGAGGCATCCTCACGGATAGCAGTATGCGGACAGCCGCCCGTTTCGACACCGCGAATACGCTCGGCTGGCATGGCCTCGTGACGCGTTAAGAATTCAGAGTCTTCTTTGGTATAAATGTCGTTGGTCACCACTGCCATATTGACGTCATCACGCAAGCGTTGACACAATCTTAGCGTGAGTGCGGTTTTTCCTGAGCCAACGGGACCGCCAATACCTAAGCGTAGAGGAGATAGGCCAGTCTCTGAATGGGTATGGTCGGCTTTGGGTGTAAGTGCCATAAATAAATATCCTCAATAAAGTCGTGAGTAATTAAAAGTTTGGTACAAATAAATAGTGTTTAAGTGAAAATAGCGGTTGAGCAAAAACAGCGGTTAAGTAAAATAGTGTGGGTTAGCACTCAAGAGCGAAACAAGCGGCTATATTGTCTTTCATGCTGACATGACAGTATCGCTAAATTCGGCAAGTTAGCTGACATATGCAGCTCTTGATAAAGCAGGTTTAGCTTTAAGATGCTAGTCTCCTCTAGGCTGTTAGCTGTTAACGATAGTTTTTGCACCTGCAAAAAGCTTTGCTGAACGCTAGCCGCTAAGGGCGGTATGCGCTCACTTAATAACTGCTGCAACTGCCAGATGATACGCTGGCCTGCCATTTGTCCAAGTGGTACAGTCTTGACCGCCGCCAGCACCATGTTCTCAATTTGCCCAAAAGCATAGGTAGTCATAGCTTGCGCAGGCTCAAATTGCCAATACGAGCTGATATGCGCAAATAAGGGTAAAAACCCATGAGCAAGCAGACGATCAGGCACGTCAAGCTCAAGCACATCACCAAGCCAAGCCGATAAAGACAGTGCCAGTTGGCTCGACTCATAGACAAACTCTTTGCTTTCGCGGCTGGCGTGGTAATCGGCACCTAAAGCATCAGCAAGGGCGTTATCATCACTCATAAGCGCTGCCATCATAAGCGCCAATAGCGGTAGCTCGTAACGACATAATGCCAGTGCTAGATAGTCGCTCATAAACTCCAAGCTACTGGCCTCGTCACAAATAAGCCCGGACTCAATAGCCGGTTCTATACCTTGTGAATAGGTGTAACTACCGATCGGCAGGTTACTTGACGCCAGCATAAGCAAACGTCCGGTGACGTCTATATCTATAGAGTTTAGCGCAGTTATCGCGTCTATTGCGTCTACCGCGTTTGCGCTCGATTGCGCTAAGGGCGTATCATGATTAGTCATAAGCGTTGCCATTGCTATGCGAATGTCCGTTATCGCTTTGAGCGCTGTGAGTATGAGCATATGCATAAGCATGGCTGTGATGAGCGTGACTGTGTCCATGGTTATAAGTATGGCTATGCGCATGACCGTGAGCGTGTCCCCCGTGCTCACCTTTATAGGCTCCCGTTTCTGGTTCAAACGCTGCTTGTACCGCTTGAGTATGTAGGCCAAGCTGACCCAGCATCGCCTCTAACACGTGGTCAGGCTCAAAGTACAGGGCGTCAGGGGTAATCATTAAAGGCACATGACGGTTACCTAGATGATAAGCGCCCCTCATAAGATCGAAGCTATTATCAGCGGTGACTTCGATTAACGCTTGCTTAGCGGCCATCACCTGTATCAATTCGCCTTGATTATTAGCCAGCACACTGCCATTTTTGATGGTTTCTGTGCGCGGTAGGTCAATACCGACGGCTTGTTGCTGCTGCGTTTGCGCTTTAAAGCGGCTACGCTGACGGGTATCGAAATCGAGATATAAAAAGTGTTGTGCCTGTTTTTGATCATCAATAACGGCTTGCTGTTTAGCGCTAAGCGCTGCTGGGTCGAGACGCTGTGTATATATTTTCATAAATTGCTTTATCGTCCGTTCAAATAGGGGAATAGGGGGTTGATGTCTAGTGAGCTGAGTTAGCACTACTATAAAAGCCCTTTAGAATAAAAAGTAACGCTGAGCCATTGGTAAATAGTCAGCAGGCTCACAGGTCAACAGCTCCCCATCAGCATGCACCTCATAAGTCTCTGGATTGACTTCCATAATCGGGCAGTAGCTGTTAAATTTCATATCTTGTTTTCGCATTTGACGAATGTTGTGTACTGCTTTAATGACTTTATTTAGTCCCAACTGCTTATCAACACCTTTCTCTAAGGCAGTACGCGACATAAAGGTGATACAAGTTTGCGCTACCGTTTTAGGGAAGCTGCCAAACATAGGGCGATAGTGGACAGGCTGCGGGGTAGCAATGGAGGCGTTAGGGTCGCCCATAGGCGCGGCAGCTATCAACCCGCCTTTGATAATGCTGTCCGGTTTTACTCCAAAAAACGCGGGTGACCATAAAATCAGATCCGCCCATTTGCCAACTTCAATAGAACCGACCTCATCGCTAATGCCGTGGGTAATAGCGGGATTGATGGTGTATTTAGAGAGGTAGCGTTTGATACGAAAGTTATCATTACCGCTATCAAAGTCGGCATGACTTAAGGTGATATGTTCTGAGTACTGCTCCGTTTTGGCCGTTTGGTCAGGTGCTAAGTGACCACGCTGTGTTTTCATTTTATCAGCGGTCTGCCACGTGCGAATGATGACCTCTCCTACGCGCCCCATCGCTTGCGAGTCGCTGCTCATCATGGAGATGGCGCCCATATCTTGCAAAATGTCCTCAGCAGCAATAGTCTCGCGGCGGATACGACTCTCAGCAAAAGCCACATCCTCGGCGATGGCTGGGCTTAAGTGGTGACAGACCATAAGCATGTCGAGGTGTTCATCGATAGTATTGACCGTAAAGGGACGCGTCGGATTGGTTGATGACGGCAAGACATTAGGCTCGCCAATGGCTTTTAGGATATCTGGCGCATGACCACCGCCTGCGCCTTCGGTGTGAAAGGTATGGATGCAGCGCTCTTTAAAGGCAGCTAACGTGCTATGCAAATAGCCACTTTCATTTAATGTATCGGTATGGATAGCGACCTGCACATCGTACTCATCAGCCACACTCAAGCAATTATCAATAGCTTGCGGTGTTGAGCCCCAGTCTTCATGCAGTTTTAGACCGATAGCCCCCGCTGCAACTTGTTCGATAATAGGCTCAGGTAAGCTAACGTTACCTTTACCAAGCAGTCCAATGTTCATAGGAATAGCATCGCTGGCTTTTAGCATACTTTGAATATGATAAGCGCCTGGCGTACAAGTGGTGGCTAGAGTGCCCTCGGCAGGCCCAGTACCGCCGCCAAGCATGGTGGTGACTCCAGACATCAAGGCCGTTTCGCATTGCTGGGGAGCAATAAAGTGAATGTGGCTGTCAACACCACCAGCAGTTAGGATTTTGCCTTCTCCAGCGATAATCTCAGTCGCTGCGCCAATAGGCAGGGTCACATTGGGCTGAATATCAGGGTTGCCGGCTTTGCCAATACCGCTAATGCGACCCTCTTTGATAGCCACATCGGCCTTATAAATACCGGTATAGTCAACAATCAAAGCATTGGTGATAATGGTGTCGGCTACTTGACTACCAAGCAGCTGTGATTGGCCCATGCCATCACGGATGACCTTGCCGCCGCCAAACTTCACCTCCTCACCGATACTGACGCTACACGTATTAGGACGCTGGTCGATGTGGCTGGTCAAATCATACTCCACTTCAAGCCATAAGTCGGTATCGGCCAAGCGCACTTTGTCGCCTGTGGTCGGGCCAAAGTGCTCGGCATGGATGCGTCTATCCACGCGTTTTTGCGAGGTGTGTGGCGTGCTCTTAATATCGGCCGCTCCCATCACTTTACCTGCAAAACCATAGATGTGCTGACGACCTGCGATGGCAACCAGCTCTACTTCGCGCGCTTGCCCCGGCTCAAAGCGTACCGCAGTTCCGGGTACGATGTTGAGACGGTAGCCAAGCGTGGGTTCTCGATCAAAGCTTAATGCCTCGTTGACCTCAAAGAAGTGATAATGCGAGCCGATCTGAATGGGACGGTCACCTGTATTGACGACCTCTACGCTTTGCACGCAGCGCCCCGCATTTAGGGCCATATCACCTGCTTTGATTCTATATTCGCCTACTTTCATCTTTTTATTTTTGCTCATTTTTGTCATCCTTCATTGTTCTATAGGTCTTACTAGACAATAGGGTTGTGTACGGTCACAAGTTTGGTGCCATCAGGGAAGGTGGCTTCGACTTGTACATCGTGAATCATCTCAGCAATACCGTCCATGACATCATCAGTTGAGAGATAAGTCGCGCCTTCACTCATTAGCTGCGCTACGGTTTTGCCATCGCGGGCGCCTTCCATAAGCAGCATACTGATATAAGCGATGGCTTCTGGATAGTTGAGCTTGACGCCGCGCTCTTTACGACGTTCAGCGACCATGCCGGCGGTAAATAGCATGAGTTTGTCTTTTTCGGTAGGGGTTAGTTGCATCGGATTATCCTTAATAGCCTTAATAATGAGTGGTCATATTATTTGTTTATTTACTTATCACATTAGGGCGTGTCCCTAATTCAAGCGTTTATGACTAAATAGGCTAAAAATGGCTAAATCTTTGGCAAACGGTGTCAAATAGCTGGCCAATATCTTGATATTACCTGCGCTATTTTCCTTGTTTGCCTGCGATTTATCTCATTTCTATCACCATTTTTAAAATAGGGACACGCCCTAGTCACATCGCTGTTGATCAATAGAGTCTATTGTCAAAAGCTATCGCTTTAGAATAGGTCAGAATTAAAAACTAAGTGTCCCAAATCCTTGGTCGATGCGGCTCAAGCCCATACCATTTGCGCCTGATAAGCTCGCGGGCTTGGTAAAAGGCTTCAAAACAAGCTCGTACATCAGCCCCTAGGTAGCGACAATTGATCCCTTGATAGTTGTGCGTACAATAAATGGGTAGGGACTGTTTATCGGTAAGACTGCGTATCTCGCTGATCGTCTCATCTAAATACTGTCCCAGCTTTAATGGGTTGTTTTGTAGCTCTGCTTCAAAGGTATCAATGCTGGGTATGGCCCAAAACGAGCCATGCACATGCTGATTATTTAGCCCGAGTGCTGAGGTAAACCAGCGGGTATCGGCCTGCTGCGCGGTATGCTCTTTGACCAATAACACGTTGTCTCGCCATATCTCTAAACGATTGGCATAGTGACCATGAGCAAAAGTCTCTCGGTACGCTTGACGACCAAACACGGCGATATCCCAAATGAGCAAACTGGCGGTTTGGGTTAAATAAAAGCGGTTAGTAGCGTTAGAGACAGAGTGATCGTAATAAATGCTCTCTTGGGGCAGCCACTCAAGGATAGCGTGGTCATCGAGGTAGGCGCTGATATGTTGTACGGCCTCAACCGTAGCGCTTAATAAGCGCTTATCAAGCAAAGTGCTGCTACTGCTGTCTATAGGCTGACTTGGTTTGCTACATTTTTGTGCTTCGCCATAATGCGCTTGGCGCTGCGCCTGTCGTTGCCCGTACCATTTGCCCGCGCCTGGGGTAGTAATCACCGCGTGACTATTGGCCTCTAGCTTGTACTCCAGTGTTAAGCGGTCATCATCCGCGATACCAGCGGGAGGATATAACACATAGATATGACAAATCCCTGCTTGGTGATCAGGCTCAGGATACAGTGCGCGTTGTACCACCAGTGCCCCAGTATGGGCACGGTGATACAGCCGAGTTTTTGCCGCGTCAGCTGTATGGTCAAAATAAAGATGTAGCGTAGATTGCCAAGTCAAAATAAAATGTTCCTTTTGAGACGTATGCTATTAAAAAAGCGCTTTTAAAAGCATTCTTGAAAAAGTATGCTTTTAGATGGCTACCAATTCTTGAATGCGGTTGTTTGCCATATCCTCTCCTGCGCCCTGAGCGACCACCTGTCCACGCGAGAGCACGGTGTAGTTATCCGCCAGCTCCTCTGCAAATTCATAGAACTGCTCAACCAGTACAATCGCCATATCCCCTTGATAGCCTAAATCCTTAATGACCCGTCCGATATCCTTGATAATTGAGGGCTGGATGCCTTCGGTAGGCTCATCAAGTATCAGCACGCGCGGCTCTGAGGCCAGTGCGCGTGCGATTGCCAACTGCTGCTGCTGACCCCCTGACAGATCGCCGCCGCGCCGGTGCTTCATCTCATCGAGTACCGGAAAGATGTCGTATAAGTGTCTGGGAACGCGCCCCGCTTTGCTGTGGGAGAACTTGGCCATACCGATCAAAATATTTTCCTCTACCGTCAGTGTTGAGAATATATCGCGCCCTTGGGGCACGTAAGCGAGTCCGGCGCGCACGCGCTGCTCAGGAGTGAGCTTACTGATGTCTGTACCATCGAGGACAACCTGTCCTGACTTGATTGGGAGTATGCCCATCAGACATTTAAGCAAAGTGGTTTTGCCAACGCCGTTACGCCCGAGTATTACACTGCACTCGCCAACCGGCGCAGTAAATGACACGTCACGCAAAATATGACTGCCGCCGTAGTACTGATTGATTGCCTTAACGTCTAGCATAGAGGCTCCTATGTTTAAATGGTTTTAAGCAGTAAAAGTCAAGCCGTTAGCGTCCAAGATAGGACTCAATGACCGCCTCATTTTCTTGCACCTCAGCTAAAGTACCTTCGGCTAAAATAGCCCCTTGGGCAAGTACCGTGACCTTTTCACTAATGGCATCAATAAAGCTCATATCGTGCTCGACGACGATTAAGGTATGATTTTGTTTGAGGCGCAGACATAGCTCGGCGGTGTGCTCGGTTTCAGCGTCCGTCATACCAGCGACTGGCTCATCGAGCAAGATAAGCTTAGGACTTTGCATCAGCAGCATACCAATCTCCAACCACTGCTTTTGCCCATGCGAGAGGAGGCCTGCGGGCAGGCGGGTTTTGTCTGTCAAGCGAATCTGCTCAAGGGTCGCCTCAAGTGTGTTTCGAGTATCGGCATCAAGCCTACGGCGCAAACTGCCCATTACGCGTTTGTCCTTGGGCGCGGCAAGCAGTAAATTATCGAGCACGCTAAAGTTCTCAAACACCGTCGGTTTTTGAAACTTGCGCCCGATACCCGATTCTGCGATTTGTTCTGTTGACATAGTCGCCAGATTATAGGTTTGCCCAAAGAACACGCTACCTTCGGTAGGACGGGTTTTACCGGTTATCACATCCATCAAGGTTGTTTTGCCCGCGCCATTAGGACCGATAATACAGCGCAGCTCTCCTTCTTCGATGTACAAGGACAAGTTGTTCAGCGCTCGAAATGAGTCAAACCAGACGCTCACTTCCTCAAGGTACAGCGCAATACCGTGGCTAAAGTCTGCGCCGCGAGTCTTAGGGTGACTCAAACCGTCGCTGTGGTCGTCATCGTAGTCGTATTCATCAAGCGCCTTAGCTGTCATAGCTAGCGACCTCTTAGGCGCTTTATCAGGTAAATTGCTAGACAGCTTAGAGACAAGCGATGTTGATAAATGATTATTGAGCATCAGATTTTTCCTTTTTAAAGCGTCCAAGCAGACCAATAATGCCGTTTGGTAAAAATAGGGTGACAACGACGAACAGACTGCCAAGTATTAATAGCCAGACCTCAGGGTAGGCGACGGTAAAGTAAGTCTTGAGCGCGTTGACTACGCCTGCGCCTAAGATGGCACCGATAAGATTACCGCGGCCACCAGCAGCGACCCACACGGCCATCTCAATGGAGTTAATCGGGTTCATCTCGCCAGGATTAATGATGCCCACTTGCGGGACGTACAGCGCCCCTGCGATACCAGCGATAACCGCTGATAGCACCCATGCCGATAGCTTGTACCAAAGCGTGCGATACCCTAAGTACTGCAAGCGGTTTTCACTATCGCGAATAGCGCCAAGCACGCGCCCGTAAGGCTGACCCATCAAATAACGCAGGCCAGCATAAGATAGCAGTAGTGCCAGTGCGGTCACAAAGCACAAGGTAGCGCGCGTGGAGGCGGCAGTAATGTCGTAGCCCAAAAGAGTGGTAAAACCGGTAAAACCATTGTTGCCACCAAAGCCTGTCTCATTACGAAAGAACAGTAAGGCCGCCGCGTACGTCATAGCTTGGGTAATAATCGAGAAGTACACGCCTTTTATTTTTGAGCGAAAAGCAAAGAAGCCAAAGATAAAGGCAACGATACCTGGCACCAATAGCACCAAAGCGCTCGCCCACCAAAAGTGCTGCGTCCCTGCCCAATACCACGGCAGCTCAGTCCAGCTCAAAAAGCGCATAAAATCAGGGATACCGTCGCCTGCGGTCTCGCGCGTGAGGTACATACCAAAGGCATAACCGCCAAGCGCAAAGTACAGCCCATGCCCTAAGCTCAAAATACCCGCGTACCCCCAGACTAAATCTAGGGCCAGCGCCACCATCGCTAGCGCCATAATCTTACCAATAAGGGTAATCCAGTAAGCGGAAAGGTGAAAAGGAGAGGTGATAGGCAGCAGATGCAGCCACGGTACGATAAGTAATATCAAAAAGCATAAGCCGATAAATACAGCGCTGCGCGGGGTATCAGATAATAATGTGAGGATTCTCATAGCCTTCTCCTTAATCAACAAAACGGCCTTTTAGTGCAAATAAACCTTGTGGCCGCTTCTGAATAAACAGAATCACAAGAACCAGTAATACAATTTTGGCAAGCACCGCGCCAATACCAATCTCAAGCACCGTACCACTGACGCCTAAACCTAAAGAGGCGAGCACTGCGCCCCATACTTGACCGACACCGCCGACGACGACAACTAAGAACGCGTCGATGATATACGTCTGACCTAAGCTGGGTCCGACGTTGCCGACTTGCGCGAGTGCGCAGCCTGCCAATCCTGCCAGCCCCGAGCCAAGCCCAAAGGCCAGCATATCGATGCGCGCAGAGGAGATACCAACCGCGCGTGCCATCTGCCGATTTTGCGTTACCGCGCGTACAAATAGCCCAAAGCGCGTTTTGTTAAGTAAATACACCAATAGCAGCAGAATAATGACCGTAAAGCCGATGATAGCGATACGGTTATAGGGAAGGGCAAGGCTTGCGGACACTTGATACGCGCCGCTAAGCCATGAGACATTGCTAACCTCAACGTTTTGCGCGCCAAACACCATGCGTATCAGCTGCATCAAAATTAAACTGATACCAAACGTCGCCAGTAGGGTCTCAAGCTCACGCCCGTAGAGCGGACGGATCACGATACGCTCGATGACCATACCGATCACAGCGCTGACCAAAAACGCACTGGGTATCGCGGCGAGTAAGTACCAGCTTGCCATCTCAGGCAGATAGGCTTGAAATAGGTTTTGCACCACATAAGTGGCGTACGCGCCAATCATAATCAGCTCGCCATGTGCCATGTTGATGACGCCAAGCAGCCCAAAGGTAATCGCAAGCCCTAGCGCTGCTAGTAGTAAGATACTGGCAGTACTAAGACCGGTGAACAGATGCCCCGACCATGTGCTGATCAAGATGCGCCGCTCAATACTTGCTTCAGCCGCCAGCAACGCCGTCTCAAGATTAGGGTCAAGATTGTCGTTTGCCAACGCCTGTTTGACATCGATTAACACCTGCGGGCTATCGCTGTCAGCGAGCACGTCAAGCGCGGCGATTTGGGTAGCCACGTCGCCATCGCGAAAATCTAGCCTCGCCTGCAAGGTACTAAGCGCGGCGCTCACCTCCGCGTCATCTTCGCGCACGGCTGCTGCGCTGACGATTGCAGGATCTATTTGTTCGATGTTATCAGCAAGGATACTCACCGCTTGCAAGCGCTGCGCCGGATCGTCTGAATCCAGCTTCACTTTTGCTTGCCCAAACACCAGTGCGGAGCGCAGGGCATTAGTCAATGTTACTTGCGCCAGATCGCTTGGCCATTCGTCCGTCAGATCTCTATCAGGATAGGTAAACAGCTCGTCATCAGCGTTTAGCAAATAAGTTTGCCCACCGTTGCCTTGATATAGCTCATCATTATCAATCAGCTCAACTAACGTATCGAGACTCTCAGCGGAGCCTGGCCACTGACCCAGCATCGCTTGGCGCTGACTAAAGTCTGCAGCCACAAACTGCTCAATGGCATCGCCCTGACTGTTAATTGGACTGGTAACTGGACTGGTAAGCGCGGCAGGCGTAGTCAAAGACTGCGCATTTTGCGTAAGCAAACTCTTATCATCACTGGCAAGATTAGAGGTGGTCGCTACTGTATTGGCAGGAGAATGACTATCTACTGCGGTGTCGTCAGCCGAAGCGGGAAGCGGGGTTAAAGCGAGCATAAATGCTAAGCAAAGAAGCACAAATGATAGACTAAGACTAACAGCACTAAAGGCCTTGTTAAAGCCGCTAGCCTGCGCGTCATATATAAAAGAGGGATAAGGCGACATAGTGGAATCCTTTTTTATAATCAACACTCCTCCAACCCTGCCAAGCTAGCCTATAGCTTGGCGGGACTATCAAGGTTTGCTGATATTGATACCAATAAGAAAGTAAAGCTTAGGATAATCCTTACTTAGGAATGTATTGGCTCCACGGTGAAGCTTGGATAACCTCGGGTGTTTTATAGACCACATCAAATTGACCATCGGGGCGAATCTGACCGATCATGACCGGTTTCCACAAGTGATGGTTCTCTGCATCCATCTTTAGCGTATAGCCTGAAGGGGCAGCAAAAGTCTGACCGCCCATACTGATACGGACTTTGTCCACATCTGTGCTACCCGCGTCCTCCACCGCCTGCTTCCACATATTGATACCGACGTAGGTGGCCTCCATAGGGTCGTTAGTGACGACATTCTCGGCATTGGGTAAGTTGTTATCGAGCGCATACTGCTTGTACTTTTTGGTAAAGTCGTTATTGGTTGGGTTTTTGACCGACATAAAGTAGTTCCATGCCGCTAAGTGCCCTTGCAGCGCGCTAGTATCGATACCGCGTAGCTCCTCTTCACCAACTGAGAATGCTATGACTGGAATATCAGCGGCGTCAATACCTTGATTACCAAGCTCGCGATAAAAAGGCACGTTGGAGTCGCCGTTGATGGTCGATATGACTGCTGTCTTTTTGCCCGTAGCAAAATTTTTGATATTAGAGACGATGGTTTGATAATTGCTGAAACCAAATGGCGTGTACTCTTCCATAATGTCGCTATCGGCAACGCCTTTAGACTGTAAAAAAGCGCGTAGTATCTGGTTGGTGGTACGAGGATAGACATAATCTGTGCCTAATAATACAAAGCGCTCAGCGCTACCACCTTCAGGACTCATCAAGTATTCAACGGCAGGAATAGCTTGCTGATTGGGCGCCGCACCAGTATAAAAGATGTTTTCGGACTGCTCTTGACCTTCGTACTGCACCGGATAAAACATCAAGCCATTGAGCTCTTCAACGACGGGCAATACCGACTTACGCGACACTGAGGTCCAGCCCCCAAAGATGACATCTACTTTATCTTGTGTGAGGAGCTGGCGCGCTTTTTCAGCAAATAACGGCCAGTCAGAGGCAGGATCAACGACGACAGGCTCTAATTGCTTGCCGAGCACCCCGCCGTTGGCATTAATCTCCTCAATCGTCATTAGCGCGGTGTCCTTTAGCGAGGTCTCAGAGATGGCCATCGTCCCTGATAAAGAGTGCAAAATACCGACTTTAATAGTATCGCCATTAGCCGCCGCTGTGCTTTGAGTGGTGGTATCGCTAGCTGTCGTCTCCGAGCTCGTCTCGGCTGGCTTTTGACAGCCAGCAAGGCTCAAACTACCTACAACGGCAAGCGCCACTATAGATAAGCGTGAGGTCAATCGTAAGTCGGTACGAGGGGCGCTGTTCAGTGTGGTAGCGGTAGCAAGGGTCGGCAATAAAGACATAAACTTCTCCAAAAAGAGTAAAATAGCAACAAGGTGAGTCAATCAATGGCTTTGACTGTTTTACTATTTTTATTACTTCAATATCTATGCCAGCCTTAAATATAGAAAAGTGCACCACTATGGTTCTTTATTGAGTAAAAAGCCTTCTTTTTTTTGCACCAAAATAGACCTATAGGCTGCTATGCACCACGATGGTTTATTAATACTTGTGAATAAAAGCCATTGTTTCCTTAAGGGGCTAAAACTGGGCAGAATAAATGTGTTGTAAGGGTAGAGGGTTCTACTGTCTTGATAAGTCTAAATATCAAAATAAAAGGTTTAAGTTAGTAAAGAAGGGCTGTTGACAGGTTCAGTTCATTGTAATCCGGCAATAAAAAACCCTTATAGCTCAAAGCGTATAAGGGGTAATGAGAGTATCCCACATTCTGTGTAACTGCCATTTAGATTAAAGGCTTACTAACACGATCATCAAACATAATCATAAAGTGATTTTCTGATGTCTTTAGGGTAGTCAAAGAATACCGTTAAGCCATTCTAGTTACTGCGTCAATAAAAAATAGGTTATATCAGCTGATTCTCTTGCCTGTAATGGCTTGGTGTCATGCCATAGTTTTTTTTGAAGGCGCTAGAGAATGCACTGTTATCGATAAAGCCGCTTGCTAGTACGATTTGGCTAATAGGCAGCGTAGTATGTTTAAGAATATATTTGGCGTGTTCAAGGCGCAATCGCACGTAATACTGTTGCGGTGAACAACTAAAATTTTTGTTAAATATGCGCTGTAATTGTCTACTTGATAATCCAATATGATGGGCAATATCCTTAACGCTTAAAGGCTCTTCAAGATTGGTTTTCATCAATGCAATAGCATCTATTACATTGGTATAGCTACTGCTCAGTATTTTTGGCTTGGGCATATGCTGTACGTAAGTAGGCTCACGTATAGAGGTGATAATAAACATGTCTTGTATCTTGGAAACGATATGATGACCATGATGCTTATTGATGATATGTAAAGTCATATCCAATGCGCAAGCTCCACCTGAACAAGAATATAGCTGCGGTGCTATTGTAAATATTTGGTCATTAAAAATAACACCTGGATAGCTTTCTTGGGCTACGCTGATGTTCTCCCAATGCAATGAGGCTGCTTGCTGCTCAAGTAAGCCCGCAGCAGCCAATGCTAGCGCTCCTGTACACAAACCGCCAAGTGCAATATCCCGTACTGCCAATCGCTGAATTAAGGTAATGAGCTTACTAGATTCCAAGTAATCTGTTTGGTGTCCTCCGCATACAAATACCAAGTCGCAGGTTAATAAGTAGTCGAGTGGTGCAGTATGACTTAACTTAATACCGTTACTACTACTGGTTTTATTGTCATCGAACCCTGCCACCACCCACGAGTATAAGAGTTGCTCGCTCACATAATTCGCCATTCGAAGTGGCTCAATGATATTGCTGAACGCGAGCATGGTAAAGCCATTAATCAGTAGAAACCCAATACGCCTAGGCTTGTCTATCATCTTTTCCGTTATCTGAGTCATTTTTTGTCGCCTTCAGAACATACCTAAAGTTCTGGCTAATGTTAAGTTGTTTGTCTATATGTCCGATTATAAACATAAAATGTCGCTTATGAAAAAATACCTTATTAATTTTACCTCTATTATCGAACGTGTTCTCAGTTAATTATTACCTACTTTGGAGACGTTCCATGTCAGCACTAAAAGACCTTACTAGCACGTTATCTTCTACAGATTTTTCTCGAAAATCGATGAATTCATTAAACCTAACCTCTTTAGATGGCTCATTAGATAATCCGCATCTCCCAAGTTTAATCGAAATTAAAAACGGCCAGAAAGTGCAACCGACTTTTAGTCATCAAGAATATGCAAATCGTCATGAGAAACTTCGTGAGTATTTAGATAATCATGGCATTGTGGCGGCGCTTTTCACCTCGATACATAACATCAATTACTACTCTGACTTTATATATTGCTCTTTTGGGCGACCCTATGGACTAGTCGTTACTTCAAAAGAAGTCGTGTCAATCTCTGCCAATATCGATGGTGGACAGCCTTGGCGGCGTACTGTGGGCGACAATAATATTGTTTACACTGATTGGCAGCGTGATAACTATTTCAAAGCCATTGCTCAACAAATTCCTCATCACGGCCGTGTAGGTATTGAGTTTGATCATTTACCAATGGATCGCTTTGCTAAGCTCAAAGCTGTTTTACCCAATGTAGAGTTTGTTGATATTAGCCTAGCATGTATGACCATGAGAATGGTTAAGTCCTCTGAAGAGATAGCGCTAATAACAAAGGGCGCTCAGGTCTGTGATATTGGTGGGGCGGCATTGGTACAGGCTGTTTATGATGGCGTGCCCGAATACGAAGTTGCCTTGGCATCTACACAAGCGATGGTGAAGGCTATTGGGGAGCAGTTTGGTCAAGTAGAGCTCATGGATACATGGACATGGTTTCAGTCAGGTATTAATACGGATGGTGCCCACAATCCAGTAACCAATCGTCGTGTCCAGTCGGGTGATATATTGAGTCTTAACTGTTTTTCTATGATAGCAGGCTACTATACCGCGCTTGAACGCACATTGTTCTTGGATAAATGTGATGCAGATTCACTACGCTACTGGCAGATAAATTGTGAAGTGCATGAAGCAGGTCTTGAGCTTATAAAACCTGGCGTGCGTTGCTGCGATATCGCACATGAGCTGAATAAAATTTATGCAAAATACGACTTATTAGAAAAACGCAGCTTTGGTTATGGACATTCTTTTGGTGTGCTCAGCCATTATTACGGACGTGAGGCAGGACTTGAGCTACGTGAAGATATTGAAACAGTGCTTGAGCCAGGTATGGTCATCTCTATGGAGCCGATGATTATGATTCCAGAGGGCATGCCGGGTGCTGGCGGTTATCGAGAACATGACATTTTAGTCATCAATGAGACGGGCGCTGATAATATCACAGGCTTTAAGTACGGCCCTGAGCATAATATTATCGGTCGTTAATGTAGGGGAGTGTCATCAATCAATACTGTCTATATTGAGTGGGCTACCATGAATAAGTTTCTTATTTTAAGCCCGCCAACATAGATGATGATGCGCCTCGCACAATGCAATTATTTTCACATTTTACTTATTAAGGAAATAACATTATGGACCTGTTTCTTAACAGCTGGACGTTATTTTGGTTTTTGACCATTAATGTACTGACGCTATTACTGGCAGTGAGTTATTTCTTCGTAGAGCGTCATAACAAGTAATGTAGTAAACGATACGAGGAATCGACATGTTTATTAATTGGATGATATTGTTAGCAGCAATTGCACTTCTCATTGTATTGGCTAGTAAAGCGTCAAAAGTCATGTCAGCAGATGAGGAAAGTGGTTTTTTAGTAGCCGGTCGCTCATTAGGGCCTTTTGTTATAGCAGGTACTGTCGTGGCGACTGGGTTTAGTGGTTGGGGCTTTATGGGTTCACCTGGTGCCGCATACCAATACGGGACGATTGAGCTTTTAGGTAATTTCTTTTTTGCACCAGCCATGGTCGTCGCCGTATTATTCTTTGCGGTCTATTTGCGTAATAGAGCCATGAAGATGGGTAGTAGTACCATTCCTGAATTTATTGTCAACTTGCACTGTAATGATCGAAATTCAATATCTGCTCGCACTTTGCGTATTATCACGTCTTTGGGCATGATTATATTTTTGACCGTATTTTTGACGGCTCAGATTAGAGCGCTTGGTATGTTGGGTAGTAGCTGGCTCGGCATTTCACCTCTTCTGGCTTCTGCGCTTTTATTGGTGATTATTACTATTTATACCATGGCAGGCGGATTGCTCGCTGTTGCTTGGACTGATACTTTTATGGTGGTTGGGATGGCCACTGCTGCCATTTATATAGTGGTTCAGGTGTTCACTGACATTCCGTTAGCAGATATGATGACGCAGCTGAATGCGATAGATCCAAACCTTGTCAATCCAGAGAGTTCTAACCCATATGGTAATGCCAAAGCTTCTGTTTTTCTAGTATTTGTCTATGCGCTTATCTTTAGTACTGCATTGCCTTATATGTCAGTACGTTTTTTGGCGATGAAATCTAATATTAGTATTGCCAAAACAGGCTTTTATACGGCCATTCTAGGGTGTGTTTTGAGTTTGGTGCCTATCGTTGGCTTATATGTTCGTATCAAAAACCCAGGTCTGATCAATCCCGATGAAGCAATGCCTTGGTATTTAGCCAATGCTATTCCAAGTGTGGTGGGTAGTGTGATCACTTTGTTTATTCTTTTTGCTATGAAGTCTACGGCAAACTCTATCTTGCATACCTTATCAACTGCTGCCTCACATGATTTGCGTTTGGCTATATTTGATAATAAATCTCGCACTGAGGCTGAACTATTGAAACTGAATAGATTGTGGGTCGCTATTGTGGCTGCTATCGCCTTCATTTGTACTTTCTTCTTACCTGAAGCGATGCTTAGCTATCTAGGCATATTCTCTAGCGGTACTTTAATGGCAGCTCTATCTGGTGTACTTTTGGTGACTATCTTTTATAAAGGCTCAACGATGGCTGCTATTGCCTCTATTATCGTTGGTGCTGTTTGCAGTAGTTATCTCTTAACATCAGGTATTGTGGGCTGGGTAGAGGGACCTCTTATCGGATCAGCTGCATCAGCCATCACTTACGTGGTCGTTAGTGTATTGGTTCCTAATAGAGTCAAAGCCATATCAGAAGAAGCTGTCAGCGCTTAGATATAGATACTTATATTTATGAATACTTAACAGAGCCTAAACTAACCGCTGAGTTTATTGACTGATAGTCATAAATTCAGCGGTTTACGTATTCAGTAAGGCTGGCAAGTATGAGTTGTATAGATAAGCTAATGCTGATTAACACTCGGTTATTTTGTACCAGTTTTATATTTACTCAATGATATTACGAACATTTTATGTTCAATAATAGAGGTGACTAGTCGTGGAAGTATTGAAAACCAGACCTATAGCGGTTGATGTCAAGCCATGGATTGGCACCATACAAATTGTCATGGCGGCCATATGTTGGGGCACACTTGGTATATTTTCGACTTATCTTAGTCAATTAGGTTTTAGTAGTTGGCAAATTACGATATTGCGTATCATAACGGCAGCTATTATTGCTATAACGATGTTGCCTAAGATCTGGAAACCATTAAGTAGGCTAACACTCGGTCAATGGTTTGGGCTTGGTCTACAATCCCTAATTGGCGTACTGGGTATGACGGTTTGCTACTTATTTGCAGTGCTTCATGTGGGAGCAGGCACAGCAGTCGCATTACTCTATACGGCGCCAGTCTTTAGCTTGATATTCTCGCACCTATTATTAGATGAGCGAATTACTTATAAAGCTGCATTGTTAGCAGTTGTAGCAGTGATTGGCGTTGGTATGACTACGATGGGTGGCACTACTGAAGGGAATTTGGGTATTGCCGTTGGGCTGCTTTCTGGCGTTTGTTACTCTTTATATGGTGTGCTTGGTAAACGCGCCATGCATCATAAACACTCTGCACCACTTGTCTTTTTTACGTCAATTTTGTTCAGTGGCATTGTATTATTGTTCATTCCTACCACGTATACAACTTATTATAAGCTGATACAGCTTCCCGTTATTAGCTGGATATATGTACTGGGCTTATCTTTGGTAGGTACGATTGCACCTTTTGCATTATATATGAAAGCATTAGAAAAACTACCAGCCACACGCGCGTCAGTATTTACTATCTTTGAACCTTTGACCGCAATATTTTTGGCAGTGTTGCTCCTGCATCAAATGTTATCAGGTATTCAATATATAGGCGTTTTTTTGATTTTGCTCGTTGCTTTATTAAATGGGCTAACAAATTCGACCAATGTACAACTGCCGAGATGGTTTAGAAGACAAAAATTATCGTAATTTAGGGCGTGTTGAATATTGGCGACAAATTGATGGCAAAAAAATAGCGAACGGTTAATCTTTAAGTTCTCACACAAAAAAGATATCGTTCGCTATGCCTCGCACCATGCTCAAAGATGAACACTGGACAAGACTGGGCAAGACTGAAACCATCTATAAAGCTTACCAGCGCTGGTTTCGCAGTAATAAGCTGATGGCATTATTTACGTTACTGATCAAAGACGCAGACCTTGAGTGGGTCTTCATTGATGGTACTCATATCAAGGCACATCAGCACAGTAGTGGTGGCAACGAGAACCTACAATCCATTAGCAAAAGTGTGGCAGGCCGCGCGACCAAGATTCACTTAGCAGTTGATGCGCATGGCAATCCGATCACCTTTATCTTGTCAGATGGTACAACCCACGATGTCAAAGTCGCACCTGATTTAGTAGACAAAGTGAATTTGAGCGATACAGAGGTTTTATGTGCCGATAAAGGCTATGATTCTGATACACTACGAGCGCATATTGGACAAGCAGGGACGCAAGATAACATCCCTCAAAAACGAAACACCAAGTCTTCTAACGACCATATGGACTGGGACTTATATAAAGCCAGGCATCTAGTAGAAAACGCTTTTGCTAAGCTAAAGCAGTATAGGGCAGTTGCCACCAGATTTGATAAGCTCAAGCAGAGTTATGAAAATACGGTCGCTCTTGCTTGTGCTTATATCTGGCTCAAATTATGAATGTTCAACACGCCCTAGACAAATTTGTTTAAGCAGACTGCTCTAAAGCATTCTTACAAGTCTCAGCCAAATAAGGATTAACGGTATCTTGTTTCAATAGCCACTTCAAAGATCCTTCCCCATCAGAATGGAGCACTAAATCTGCAGTAGCTTCATACCTATGCCACTACACTTTGAGTCGAGCAGGGACATTGTAGTTATACATCGGATAGATAGTAACGATTTTTTGATGCGCTTTAAACTGCTGTAACATCGCTTGCCGAGTGTCGGCGATAGCTTGCTCCGCCACACTCAAAGCCTCCCCTGCTTTTTGTTTATAAATGACCGTTAGGGTTGCCTCATCTAAGGTAGGTAAATCCATGTCATTTAATGGCAAATAGATTGTGCTTTCAGCAAATTGCTGTTTGATTTGTTGTAGTAACTAAGCGGAAAATGACTCAGTATGGGCATTGATTGTGGTATCAATGATAAGCGTTTTCATGGTTTTATACCCCATTTTTATTGGTTTAATTTGGCTAACACATTTTCTGCTAAGTCTTGCAACGTTTCTTTGACAGGGCGTTTGGTAGGCTTTAAATTAATGGTGACATGAGATAAGCCTTGTTCTTTCTGCTCTTGCCAAAATTCCAGCAAACTATGTGACCCGCCTCGTAGATAAATATTGCGAGATAATTGAGCAGGCTCATTCGGATTCTCACTAAGTTCGACAAAATTGGCATAACCAAAAGGATGCCAAGCGTCATCTTGATTTAAATCCGCTAAGGTTTGCACGATATTTTTGGTATCTTTTGGGTTTACCCCATGCCAAATCCACGCATCGGCAGTATTAGCAAGCCAATCTAGTTCTTGTCTGGCACGACCAATAGCAACCATCGGTAAGCGTTGTTCAAGGGTAGGGATAAAGCCAATATTGCCTGTTAAATCCCCATAATGTTGCCCTTTAAACTGCGGAAATTTTTGGGTGGTTAAGGCACGAATCATGTCCCAACTTTCTCGAAAACGCTCGGCACGATTGTCAAAGTTTTGCTGAAACACAGGGTATTCCACAGGTCTATCGCCACTCGACATCCCCAAAATAAAGCGATTATTGCTTAATACTGCCGTACTTGCTGAGGCTTTGGCGATATGAATGGGACTCCGCAAAGGTGCAACGATGCCTGCTGAACCTATTGCAATTCGTTGGGTTTTCGCAGTCAAATAGCCCATGGCAACCATGGGGTCAAATGCTTGTCCAACATCGCCAAAACTTGGGTCATAAAATGGCACATCTCGCAACCATAGTGCAGAAAATCCAAGCTGTTCTGCTAAGACAGCGGTTTCCCCAAAGTCTTCTAAGCTTGGAATCGGACTATTGGGATAGCCTTTAAACGGGGCAATCAATCCCAAGGTGAGTTTATCCGCTTGGAACACCTCACTAAATGCAGGGTGATTGGCAAGATGAGGGGGTAGTTGTTTTTGTTGTGAGCTTGTGGTCATGAGAGTCACTCCGTTAAATTAAGCATTAAAAAATATAGCCCTAGTATAATACTTTTGTTTTTAATGATAATTGGGGTAAAATTAGAAACAGTTTTGCTTTTTTTGCAAAAATATGTTTATTCAAAAATACACTTAACTGCTAACAAACCCATGACCATCAATTACTTCTATGCCCTCACTATTTTTCACCATGTGGCGAATACTAATAGCTTTACTGCCACGGCAAGTCAGCTTGGGCTGGCGGTGTCGTCTGTCACTCGGCAAATTGATAACTTAGAACAATCCTTGCAAGTTAAGCTATTGAATCGCTCAACCAGACATTTGGATTTGACCCATGCAGGGATGCGTTATTTACAACAGACCGAGCCGATATTAGCTGAATTACAACAGGTAAATGAAGCGATTAAAGAGGAGCAAATTGAACCACAAGGGCGCTTGTGCCTTACTTTTCCCAGTTCCTATGGGATTGAAAAAATCGCCCCATTGCTTGCCGAATTTGCCCATTTATACCCAAAAATTGAATTGGAGCTATTTGCCAGTGATGAATTTGTAGATTTATTTAATGAGAAATATGATGTAGGGGTGCGGTTAGGGCGTGTGGAGGATGACCGCTTGGTAGCAAAATTTATTGCCTCTCAGCAACGGCTGTTATGTGCGAGTCCCGATTATCTACGATTGCATGGAACACCACAAATACCGTCACAATTAGCCGAGCATAATTGTTTGCCGTTTATGTATCAAGGCTATGCGTCAAAGTGGTATTTCCATCAAACGGGTAAAACGCAAAGTTTGCGGGTGACAGGGAATTTGATGGGTAATAATATAGAAATGCTGAAACAAGCCACGCTTGATGGACAAGGGATTAGCCATTTACCTAATTGGCTGATTGAGAAAGCGTTGCAGTCTGGGGCGTTGGTACAGGTATTGTCTGATTGGCAAGTGACCCCGTCTTTGGCGACAGATGACGGGATTTATTTGGTGTATCCGCCCACTAGCCGTAATGTGGTAAAAATTGGCGTGTTGGTGAATTTTTTAGCACAGCGTTTGATAGGTTAAACTGTAGATGGTGATATTGTGAAAAGCAGTAGAATATTATGCGTATCTAATTTAGGGAGGGTTATCTTCATAAAAGTAGTCTAGCATAGTGCTTATCTACTACAGCCCCTTAATTACTACAAAGGTCAAAGTATCAAGATAGTATCAAAAAATTAATTACATCCATGCAGTCACATAAATTTCAGACAATAAAAAACCCTTACAAGTCAATGACTGTAAGGGGTTTTTAATATATGGTGGGCCCAGTAGGACTTGAACCTACGACCAAAGGATTATGAGTCCTCTGCTCTAACCAACTGAGCTATGGGCCCTAACGTTAGACGCATAATGATACCTGATTTTTTTTAATTTTCAAGTAAAAGATAGCCTGTCAGACAGATATTATTCAAAATCAGCTGTTTTTTTGATCAAACACTACCACCTGCCAAAGTCAAATGGCGTCCACCATCGATGGTGATGATCTCGCCTGTGACATAGCTGGCCTGTGCTAGATACAGCACGCTATGGGCTATCTCATCAGGGCGACCAATACGCTGCATCGGTATAGAGCTGAGGATGTTCTTTTGTTCATCATCATTGATAGCCTGATCACTATCAGCGTCGGGCAGGATATTGACGCCTGGCGCGACACCATTGACCCGTACGCTAGGTGCCATCTCAAGCGCCAAGGACTGTACCATCATACGATGCGCTGCCTTTGCCATATTATAAGCGCTATAGCCTTTAAATGGCCTATCATGAGCATGGATGTCTAGCAAACTAATGATGCAGCCGTACTGAGTTTGCAGATAAGGCAAGAATGCTTGACTGAGTAATAACGGCGCTTTGGCATTGGTCAAAAACAGCTCGTCCCACTGCTGAGTATTAATGCTACCAAGGGGAGTAGGATAAAAACGCGAGGCGTTATGCACCAATACATCCAACTGACCAAAACAGGATATGATGTTCGCTACAAAGTCGTTTAAGCGCTTAGGCTCATTGACCAGCTTTAAGTCAGCGACGATCATCGCCGCGCTATCAGGACGGCGGCGATTGAGATCGGCAGTGAGCGCCTTTGCTTGCTGCTCACTGTGACGACAGTGGATAATGACTCGGTAGCCTTGAGTATGCGCCGCTTTAATAATAGCAGCTCCGATACGTTTGGCGCTGCCAGTAACGAGCATGACAGGCGCGCCTGCGTTGGCAGTTGCCGACTGAATAGGGATAACGGCTTGATTCATAGTCTATCTGTATTTTTGGTATAAAGGAGTAAAGTCTTAGCAGTACTATATCTTAGGAGTTATATCAGGACGCACTTTGACGGCTCGGTTATCCTCACTTAAGAGGGGTGCGGAGTGTCCAGATGATCTATGCGCGCTTGCCGTAATGCTGCACCAATTTCTGGCCCTCGAAGTCCGGCTTCGATGTCTTCCATACCAATCGCGTGAAAACTATTGAGAGCCAGCATCATTTGCCGATGCTGCTTTGCCAACTGAAAAGTATGACTACATACCAACAGCTGTGAGAGCTTCTCAGGTGCTTTATGAGCGCCGCAGGCTTGTATGAGGTCAATTCTTTCAGCGGCATCCAGCTCATTGATAGCGGCTAGGGTAGGGAGCTGCTGGACAAATAAATTGGCAAATTGAGTATGTACTTTGGGCACTTTGACCATGTTGCCAATTTGGTTGATGTTTTTTGTCGCAGAGGCAGTCTCAACGCTAGAGTCTGTGTGAGCGTTTGTAAACACATCAGCGCTCAGGCTCGTCATCAGTAGCGCCCAGCGCTGTGATAAATTCAGCTGCATTTGACCAGCAAAATATAGTGCCGTCTGCACCGTCTCTCTTATATGCGTATTATTCCAAGCCCCATGTAATGGCGCAAAATACTCGGTAAGTGCACCGATATCAAACAATTGCTGCCAGTACACATGCGGGGAGAGCTGCATCATCGCGCGGCTCGACTCTTGCCAAATACGCTCACTACTGAGGTGAGCAAGCTCTCCTGAGTGGACCAGTTGGCGCATCAATGCCAGTGTCTCCTCAGCGATGGCAAAGCCCAAATCATAATAACGCCCGTAAAATCGTGCGGTACGCAGTACCCGTAAAGGGTCTTCACTAAACGCAGGTGAGACATGACGTAAGGTCTTATTCGCAAGATCATCCAATCCACCGTAGTAGTCGAGCACCTCGCCTGTCAGCGGCGTATCATCGGTTAGGCTAGTGACTTCTATCGCCATTGCATTGATGGTCAGATCACGGCGCTGCAAGTCTTCTTGCAAAGTAACATCGATGCTGGCATGGATACTAAAGCCTTGATAGCCGACGCCTTGTTTGCGCTCAGTACGCGCTAGCGCATACTCTTCATGCGTTTTTGGATGCAAAAACACCGGAAAGTCTGCGCCTACTTGTACAAACCCAGCACTGAGCATCTGTGCTACTGTCGCGCCCACGACGACGTAGTCTTTGTCCTTGATAGGTCGTCCTAGTAGCTGGTCGCGGACGGCTCCGCCAACAAGATAAATCTGCATGATAGCCTCGTATTATCGCGCAAGTTAGGACTGATATGTGCCATCAGTCAATGACAATAAAAAGCCAGCTATCGCACTGAAATGGCGATGGCTGGCTTTAGTATAACAAAGGAGCGCTATCCATAGAGGTTAGCGTCCTTTACGTTGGTACAATATTTGAAATTTGAAGTAACGAGTGAAGGGATGTCGATGCGACAAACATCATCAGCCCGTTATTGGTTTTCGTTTTCCAAATCCTGAGCTTCCGTCACGGCAAGTGCTGTCATGTTGACCACACGGCGCGCGGTTGCTGATGGTGTTAGGATATGGATAGGCTTACTGCTACCCAACAAGATAGGGCCGATAGAAGCGCTATTTGTCGCGGTTTTTAGTAAGTTGAAGGCGATGTTTGCGGCATCTAGCGTTGGCAATATCAGCAGGTTCGCCGCGCCTTTTAGTGGGCTTGATGGCATGTCTTCTAGGCGAATGTTTTCGTTCAACGCCGCATCACCTTGCATCTCACCTTCAAATTCAAAATCGACGTTCATGTCGGTCAAGATTTGATAGACTTTGCGCATTTTCACCGCGCTGTCACGGTTTGAGGTACCGAAGTTTGAGTGTGATACGAGAGCGACACGAGGCGTAATACCAAAGCGACGTAGCTGCTCAACGGCCAAGATGGTCATCTCAGCCAATTGCTCTGCTGTTGGGTCTTCGTGGATATAAGTATCCGCGATAAAGATGTTGCGATTTTGCATCAGTACCGCATTCATCGCATAAAAATCGCTAACACCTTCTTTTTTGTCAATGACACTTTGGACATAGTCTAAGTGCAATTGATAATGACTAAACGTACCACAAATCATGCCATCTGCATCGCCATTGTCTACCAATAGCGAGCCAATTAGCGTGGTCTTGCGACGCACATCACGGCGGGCAAGCTCGATACTGACGCCGCGGCGTTTGTTTTTCTCGTAGTATCCTTGCCAGTAGTCTTTGTAGCGTGGATCGTCGTCTTGATTGACGATAGTGATGTTTTCACCATCTTTTAAGCGCAGACCGAGTCTTTTGATATGATCTTCGATGACAGCTGGGCGACCGACCAAGATAGGGTGGGCAAGCGCTTCGTCGACCACAACTTGCACTGCCAGTAGGACGTTGTTGTCTTCACCTTCACAGTAGACAATACGCTTTGGTGCTGCTTTGGCACGCGCAAAGACAGGCTTCATTACAAACGCTGAGTTATAGACAAACTCAGATAGGCTCTGACGATAGGCGTTCATGTCAGCGATAGGCAAGGTGGCAACGCCTGAGTCCATGGCGGCTTTGGCAACGGCAGAGGCAATCTCGATGATGAGGTTTGGCTCTAGTGGGCCTGGAATTAAGTAATCACGGCCAAAGCTCTTCATCTGCTCGATGTTTTTAACGTTGCTGGTTGGGGTGGATTCGACATGTGCCATAGCAGCGATTGCTTTTACACAAGCGATTTTCATCTCTTCGTTGACTGCGGTTGCGCCTACATCTAGAGCGCCGCGGAAGATGTATGGGAAGCAAAGGGCGTTGTTTACTTGGTTTGGATAGTCTGAGCGACCAGTCGCCATGATGACGTCAGGACGGACAGCATGCGCAAGCTCAGGCATGATTTCAGGGGTTGGGTTGGCAAGGGCAAAGACGATTGGGTCTTTTGCCATACGGCGAACCATATCTTCGGTCAAGGTGCCGGGCATTGATAAGCCCAAGAACATATCGACATCGTCCATGACTTCTTCGATAGACGTCGCGGTGATGTCACGAGCATAGCGCTGTTTGGTTTCGTCTAGATTTTCACGGCTGGTGCTGATGATACCGCGAGAGTCTGATACGATGATATTGTTTTTATCGACGCCAAGCGCGCAGATGATATCTAGACAAGAGATGGCAGCGGCACCTGCGCCTGAGCACACCACTTTGATTTCTTCGATTTTTTTGCCAGTAAGTAATAAGGCATTGAGCATGGCGGCCGCAACGATGATAGACGTGCCGTGCTGATCGTCATGGAACACCGGAATGTTCATACGCTCGCGCAATTCGCGCTCGATTTTGAAGCATTCTGGGGCTTTGATGTCTTCTAGGTTGATACCACCAAAGGTTGGCTCAAGAGAGGCAACCGCTTCGATAAACTTGTCTGGATCGTTTTGGGCAATCTCGATATCAAAAACATCAATGCCAGCAAACTTTTTGAATAGTACCCCTTTACCTTCCATCACAGGCTTAGACGCCAAAGGCCCGATGTTACCCAGACCTAGGACGGCAGTACCGTTGGTGATGACGCCGACCAAGTTGTTGCGTGCTGTATATTTGGCAGCAAGCTTTGGATCTTTTTCGATTTCAAGACAAGGTACTGCTACCCCTGGCGAATAAGCCAAGGCCAAGTCACGCTGGTTTGCCAGCTGTTTGATAGGGGTGACTGAGATTTTACCTGGGCGCGGAAACTCATGATAGTGCAAGGCAGCTTGTTCAAACTGCTCTTTTTCTGAACTGTGGGTATCCGTATTCAAAGTGGTATCGTCATTCATAATAATTGCCATGGTTGGAATAAATTGGAATAAAGTAAATGGAGATAAAAAAATAACGCCGCCGTCTCAACGCTTATTGAATGATAATAATCAAAGAGAACATCGGCATTAAAAGGGTTATGATCGGCGGTTTAATATCAGGCCAAAAAAGCAATCGAGCGAAAACTGTTATTCTAGCACTATTGGCAATTCACTGCCTAGTCAACTCGGCCCGATTGTGCGAATAATATAATAAAATGATATTCGTTATTTCGCTGGTTGATAATGCCAAAAAACCCCATGACATATCAACCTTAATTTCATAATGTCTCAAAATATTACAGTCTATAAAGGCCAAAGACACTGTTTTATGTGGCCTGAGGTGTTAAATCGCTAAACCAATTATGAAGAACAGCTAATCGGCATTTGCGGCGCATGAGGATCGGGTGGCAGGGTATCGAGCTCTGTTGCGATATCCTGTACCTGATAAGGATGCGCAAGCAAGGTGAAGACGCGATCCACTTCCTCAAACTGACCTTGTTCTGCAGCCGTAATGGCTCTTTGTGCCATGCTATTACGCAGCACATAGACAGGGTTGTGCGCTTGCATGGTCGCCTGTACCTCTGCGAGTTTTAAAGACTCGATGAGGCTAATATAACGCGCTGACCAATCTTGCCACACTTGCTGCGCCTCAGGGCTTAACTCAGCAGTCATGGTGGTCAATAATTGATGCTCATATGGATAATCCTCTGGCGCCAGCAGGCCAAGCAGCGCCCGAAAGCTGTTGGTGTAGTCGAGTAAGTTGTCTTCTAATAGAGTCAACCACTCAAAAGCCACACTGAGGCTCTCGTTTCGATGCGGCAGTCCAAGCTTTTGACACAGTCCTTGCTGATAGTGCTGCATAAACGTCGCTTCATAAGGCGCTAAGCAATCAGAAAGCGTCTCACGGGTGACGCCGTCCAAGCGCATAAAGTGCGGCAACCAAACGTTTAGGTTCCAATGACCAATCGCTGGTTGGTTTTGATAGGCGTAGCGTCCCGTATGATCAGAGTGATTATTGATCCAAGCAGGATTAAAGCGCTCCATAAAACCAAACGGACCGAAATCCAAGGTGCTGCCAGTGATGGATAAGTTATCGGTATTCATCACCCCGTGGGCAAAGCCGATCAATTGCCAGTCAGCAATCATTCGTGCCGTCCGCGCAACGACGGCTTGCAAAAATGCGAGCACAGGTATCTCGCTCTCGCGGCACTCTGGATAATAAGTATCAATCATATAGTCGGTAAACTCACCGAGCAGATCAGGGGCAAAGCTTGCGATCCACTCGACATGGCCGAGGCGAATATGGCTGTCTGCCACTCGCATCAGTGCAGCGCCAGCCTCTATGCGTTCGCGGCGCACACGTGTATCAGAAACGACAAAGCCCAAAGCACTTGAGGAAGGGATGCCAAGCTGGGTAAGTGCGTGACCGCATAAATACTCGCGAATGGTACTACGAAGGACCGCGCGCCCATCTCCCATACGTGAGTAGGGCGTCAGACCGATACCTTTGAGATGTAAGTCTTGTCGCTGCTCATTATGATCAATGACTTGCGCCATAAGCAGCCCGCGACCATCGCCCAATTGCCCCGCCCACTGACCAAACTGATGACCAGCATAAGCCATCGCCAGCGGCTCAAAACCCTCAGGCACATACTCTCCGCCGACGATTTCGACCCAGCGCTCCATTAACTCTTGATCGGTTGACCAGCCTAATTGCTTAGCGACTTGTGAGTTGAAGTGGCCGGCACGCGGGTTGTTAAGGGCGCTTGGCGGCTGCTTATGATATAGACGCGGATCTAATTGGGCATAGCTATTTTGGTAGCGCATAACGGCTTCCTATTTTTTATCGATAAATTGAGCAAAAAAATCCCCCTAACTATAACAGTTAGAGGGTAGGAGAAAAGTAGCAATTTTTAAATACTAGTTTTAATACTAACTTAGTAAAAACTAAGCGGCTTTATTGTTAAAGCCAATGGAGCGAAATGCGGTTTTGAGATTATTGTTATGCTCAAAGATTTTTTGTTCAATCTTTGCATAGTCGTGTTTTAGCTTGTCATCTACTTCATGCAAACGATCAGCATATTCAGTCTTTTTTAGCTCAATGGCTTTGGCTTTTAGCGCTTTCCACTCTTCAACGGTCTGCATAAAGGCATCGTATTCAAGCTTAATACGGTCTTGGAAATTTTGCATTGCTTGCGAAATATCAAAACCTTCAGAAGTTGCTTTGTCGATTTGTTGCTGCGCACGCTTAAACTGCATTTGTACTTCAGCATGCTTAATCGTCGTATCATCAACGGTGCGCAGATCTGAGGTTAAACCAAGCTTAGATAAACCGGAAATCAGCCACTTCGTTGGATCGTACTGCCACCATTTAACGCCATTACGATAGTCGTATTGGAAGAAGTGATGGTAGTTATGATAGCCTTCACCCCATGTAAATATCGCCAAAAAGAAGTTGTCACGGGCACTATTAGTGTCGGTATAAGGACGCGTCCCAAACATATGACATAAAGAGTTGATAAAGAACGTAAAATGATGTGTCAGCACTAGACGTAGCAGGCCTGCTAACACCAGCGTACCCCAAACGTCACCGATCAACCAACCAACCGCAGCAACCATAGCCACGTTAGTCGCGAGCACCCAAAGACCATAGTATTTATGCTGAATTTGTAACACTTTATCTTTAGTCAAATCAGGGATGTTTTTGTAATCAAAACGGCCGCTAGGGTAGTTACGTAGCATCCAACCAATGTGACTAAAGAAAAACCCACGCTGCGCTGAATACGGGTCTTCCATACGATCATCGACATGACGATGATGGGCGCGGTGACCTGACGCCCAATCAAAGGCTGAACCTTGCACGGCAAGCGTTGCCCCTAAAAGTAAGAAGTTTTTAACCACAGGATGCGCTTTGTAGGCACGATGCGATAGCAAGCGATGATAGCCTGCAGTAATACTAAGGCCAGTCCAGACCATAAAGGCGCCAAACACACCCCAGACTGGCGCACTGACTTCATGAGTCAATAAATACCAAGGGGTAATAACTGCTGCTGCAATAGGCGTTGCTATCAAAAAGATAGCAGGTACTAAATTAATGGGCGACTTTTGGAATTCAAGCTCAAGAGGGTCAACACCTTCATAGTTGGCTACAGAGTTTGCATTCTTGTAGCCGCTTGTAGCCGCAGATTGAGTTTCTACTGCTGTATTGGTGTTGCTCTTGTTATTGTCAAACCATGTCTTAACACGTAGCGCTTGAGTGCCAGCGTTTTGTATAAGCGTATCACCAGACTTCATAGCGAGACGTAAGCCTTTACGTGGTAAACCTATGACTTTTTTAGCAATCATGTAATATCCCTAACGGTATTCATTTAAGCGTCTATGGTACCCTAAAAAAACAATAAAGTGAACAGATATGCACTAGAAAAATATTGCTAAATAACAATAACTTGTATGAGTTATAGAATAGATAGGTCAAAATAGCGATAGACTTATCAGACATGAAGGAGAAGTGTAAGTGTTACAGCAGATATGTACAAGAACCCATGTCTCAGAATTGAGGGAGAGTCAGAAACTATAAATAAAAAGTTAACAGCGCAACCGTAACCTATTGTCGGCCCAATACCTGACTGGGGAAGTCGGTGATGATGACATCAACCTGCCAGTCGATCAGCTGCTGTATGGCGTCAATATCATTGACCGTCCACGCACTCACAGGCAAGTTGTAACGGTGGCTATGAGCGATGATATCTCGACTCAGCAGCGGATAATGCACGCCCAGCTGTACACAGCCCAACTGCAAAGCAGTATTGGTCGCGGTAGCCAGTGCTTCGGCGGTGCGAATGAGTAAACCTCGCGGTAGGCGTTTTAGCTGCTGATGCCGCTGCAGACGCACATGCAGCTCGGTGTCAAAGCTGGTTAGTACAAGCGGTAAATGAATCAGCGGCGTGTCAATCAGATCGCGCGCCAGCGCTTGAATAAGGGCGGTATAATCGGTGCGCTCATGGGTCTTGATCTCAAGCTCAATGACAGAAAACTCGTGCAACGTCTGGGCGATACTCGCTAGGGTGATAATAGGATGACCAAGCTGTAGGTGTCGTCTGATCTCCGCTAGAGTCAGCTGAGCAATACGCGACTGCTGGCCACACATCCGCGCCAAATCTTCATCGTGAAAAACCACTAAATGACCATCAGCGCTTAGCTGGACATCGAGCTCTACACCAGCCAAACCATGGTTTTTTAGACGCCCGATATGCTGAAATCCAAGTAAGGTGTTTTCTAAGGCTTCACCGCGCGCGCCGCGATGACCGAGTAACAGCGTGTTTTTAAAGTTTATCATCAGATACAGTAATGAGTGTTTTAGGCTCATCATATCGCCTGAAATAGGCGACGTCTAACAACATTTACGACTGCTATCTGAGCAAATGCCGAACCAAAATGAATCAAAATGGTGGGCGCTAGAGTTGACCTTTAATGAATCAAAATGTTCGACACGCCCTATATAAATATGTCATTGTTATGTTTTTGCAACCAAACGCAGGTTTTGTGGCGAATGAAGGACGTTATTTGTATATCCATGGCAGACACTAATGACCATTTCATCTAAACACCGTATAATAATCTGGTTTTAACCGCTGGCAGCTAGGGTTTTGGTTTGAACATCAATCACTGTCCGTCAGTGACGGTACGAATTAGTAAATTGGGAGCAAAATACATATGAGCGTAGCAAATAAGAGTGTGAGCAAGTGGCAAAAAGTGGCTGGTATTGGCATGGTATGTGGTTTAGCGCTTGTCGGCTGTGATCGCTCAGAAAAAGAAGAGACGACAGAGACCGCTGAGCTGACAGAGCAAGAGGCTGCCGCAGAAAACGCTGCTGCTACCGCGGTCAGCTGTGATGATCCCATGGTGCAAGATCGCCTCAAAACGACACTAAAAAATACGCTCAATCAACAAGCACAGACGCTCGCTGCCAATTATGCAAATGACGCCGAGATCAGCCTTGCAGGCGCTAGCATTGCTGATAAGACCAATGGTGTTGTGATTGATGTACAAAACGCAGCAGTACTACAAGCAGCCAACAGCAATGGCATGACGACGTGTCAGGCGAGCGTCAGTATGACGCTCCCAAGTGAGGATTTGTATCAAGCCAGTCAAGTGCAAGCGGCCAACAATCAGCCAAGCCTGCAATCTCGTCTTGCGCAAAATAACATTCGTATCAATAACAACATGCTCGTGGATGACGCTTTTACCTATGTCGTTGGCGCTCAAGGCGGGCAAGTAAGTACGCGAATCGCAGGTCAGCCCGCGCTTCTCACTGTCGTGGCTGATGTCATGGCAGGCTCTGTGTTTAAGTCGGCGATGGATGCCGAGCGTGAAGCAGAACGCCGCGCTGCTGCACAAGACAATGAGCGTCAGTCAGCACCTGTGCGTCAGCCGCGCGCTGCCACACCAGTCGAGCCGATTCGTCCGATCCAGCCTCCTACGCCGCCGACCATCGAGGTGCCAAGTACCAATAACCAAAATGAAAGCGCTGGTACTAGCTCGCCAAGCAGTACAGCAGCCAACAGTGCTGCGACTCCCAGTGAGCCTGCCGCACCTGCGACGCCAAAAGCAGTGCCAGAAGATGACAGCATCGATATGGTCATTATCGAAGATGAAAGCGCTACTTATTAATCCATAAAAATCAGTAATGATAGTGGTTTTTAGAAGAAAAGAACCCGTAACGTCTTTACGTTACGGGTTCTTTTTTTGCTTGTATATATCAGATGTCTCGGGCCCGCTACTTATCACTGGCGAAGCTCTGTAACACCTGACTGTCCCAAAGTACCTCAGAGACCTGCTCAGGGTCTGTGCAAAAACGTGCCGCGACAAACAACCAATCAGACAAACGGTTGATTAAGCTGATGGCCGTTGCACGGATTGCTTGCGGGCGCGCTTGCTGTAATAGGACTGCTTGGCGCTCAGCACGGCGACACACACTACGTGCGACATGCAGCTGACTAACCAGCAACGACCCAGTGGGTAAGATAAAGTCTTTTAGTGGCACTAAGGTAGCGTTCATTGCATCGATTTGCTGCTCTAGCCATTCAATGTGCGTGCTGTTCACGCCTTCATATTCTGGCATGGCAAGCTCGCCACCGATATTAAACAAAAGATGCTGAATAATCGCCAACGCCTCAGAAAGCTCGGACTCGTCCGTCTGCGTCTTAAATGCTGATAGAGCGCCTTGCTGCACGTACGCGCGTACCATACCGAGGTGTGAGTTTAGCTCATCAATATCACCCATCACGCCAAACAAAATATCAGCTTTGCTCACGCGGCTGCCATCTGCCATGCCGGTGCTACCATCATCGCCGGTACGTGTATATATTTTACTCAAACGGTTGCCCATCTTGATATCCTTAGCGGTTTTTATCGTTCAGTGGTGTTAGTTATGTGCTCATTGTAGTATTTTATGGCGGTTTTCGCTAAGATAATGGGTTAAGTTTTATCGCGCTGCAGAGTTTATGAGTGTCCATGGATCGCTGCGCGTGATTTTTTGTCTGTTTTGTTTGTATTCCACTTATTTATATCAAAGGCTTTTTAACTATGACCACACCACTTGCCGATGCGATGTCTCAGCTGGCCATTTATGATTCACTGACAGGTAGCAAGCGTCAGTTTGTACCACTCAAAGCAGGACAGGTCGGCATGTATGTGTGCGGGATGACCGTTTATGATTATTGTCATATTGGTCATGCGCGTGTGATGGTGGCCTTTGATATGGCGGTGCGCTGGCTTGCGCAGCTAGGTTATGATGTCAATTATGTCCGTAATATCACCGATATCGATGACAAAATCATCGCTCGCGCGAGTGAAAATGGCGAAGAGATTGGTGCGTTGACCCAGCGTTTTATCGATGCAATGCACGAAGATGCGAGCGCTCTAGGCTGCCAGATGCCAAATGCTGAGCCACGCGCGACCGATCATATCGACGAGATGCAGCAGATGATTGGCAACTTGGTCAACAATGACTATGCGTATGCAGGGGATCATGGTGACGTCTATTATGCGGTCGATAGCTTTGCTGATTATGGCAAATTATCTAAGCGTAACTTGGATGATATGCAGGCAGGTTCGCGTGTTGAGGTCGAGACTGACAAACGCAATCCATTCGACTTTGTCTTATGGAAAGCGGCCAAACCCGATGAGCCGCAGTGGGCGTCGCCTTGGGGACAGGGGCGTCCTGGCTGGCATATAGAATGCTCAGCGATGTCGACCAAATGCCTAGGTGATACCTTTGATATTCATGGCGGTGGTCACGACCTACAGTTCCCGCATCACGAAAACGAAATCGCCCAGTCAGAAGCCGCGACAGGCTGCGAGTACGCGCGTAACTGGATGCATGTTGGCTTTATCAATGTCGATGGCGAAAAGATGTCGAAGTCACTGGACAACTTCTTTACCATTCGTGATGTGATCGCGAAATACTTACCTGAGACGGTGCGTTTTTTCTTATTATCGAGCCATTATCGTAGTCAAGTAAACTTCTCAGACAGCGCTTTGGATGAAGCGCATAATAGCCTAAGCAGATTATACAACGCGCTAAAATTGGCTGAGCAACAAAAAGGTCAGTCAATCGTAGTCAATGCAGAGCTAGTGGCTAAAGCTTACGATAGTGCTGCTGGACAAGACTTTATCAAAGCTATGAATGATGACTTTAATAGCTCAACGGCGATAAGTGTGTTGTTTGGCTTGGCTCGAGATATCAATAAAGCCGTTAAAGCTGAAGATGTGACGGCAGCATGGCAGTCAGCCCAGCAGCTCAAGGCCTTAGCACAAGTGCTAAATCTCTTGCAGCAGCCTGTACAGCAGTTTTTGCAAGCGGTGACCGGAGAGCAGGCGGATAATGGGCTAGATGATGCTGCTATCGATGCGCTTATCACTGAGCGTCATGATGCCAAAGCCAGCAAAAACTTTGCCCGCGCCGATGAGATACGCGAGCAGTTAAAACAGGCGGGTATCGAGCTTGAAGACAGCCGCGCTGGTACTACATGGCGCCGCGCGTAAGCGGATTTGAGCGGACTTATACGATCATACTTGTTTTTTTACATATAAAGTCAGCTTGATGCTGGCTTTTTTTGTACTCAAAATAAATTTAGTCGAGCCTAAATAAAGTTGGCATGCAAGATACTATGTGCCACGTGCTAAAGGTGTTTATTGTGCGCGGCGTTGGGACAGCACGCAAGGTATTAAATAAAATGTCTATACGCCTTGTACCAAGACCAAACGGTTTTGATAACGCATTTACGGTATTCTTACGCTTGTACGATACGCTTATTTTTTATAAAAATTCATACAACTTACGCAACTTACTGGCCGTCGATATATGAATACTTCTCACACGGATGCTGCTGAACATCATCAGACTGACACGGATAGAGTCATACCCTTTATTTGCCATCGCACTATTGGCCATCGGCTGATCAATGACAAGTCGCCGAAGAGCCGGCGCGCTATGATATGGCAAATACTGGTGATGTTTTTTGTACTGACGTTCGGCACGGCGATAGAGGCTGTTGCCCAGCCAGATAGTTTTGGCGAATACGCTGAGCAGCAGCTAGACTCGATGAGTGATGGCAGCGTCAGTGTTTCTGCGATTGCAGAAGAGGTATTTGACCCCACTGAGCGTAGCGCGGTAGAGCAGGCAGGTGAGTTGCAGGGTGATGCGGGGCTAACGGGAGAATATCATGAGAGCTATTATCTTTTGGATAGACTTAATACCGGCTTGCCGCCGTTATCTAAGCCGCCAAACCTGACCACGCCGCTTGCCACGTTAGAGTTTTTTCAGTCGGCAGTGATGAAACAGCAGTATGACTTGGCCGCTTACGCACTGAATATGAACCTGATCGACCAAAGCATTCAGCGCAGCCGCGCGCTTGAGCTCTCTAAGCGTTTGGATTTTTTATTGTCCGAAAGAGAGCTGTATGTGTTTGATGATTTGCCAGATCGTCCGGATGGGCTTATTGAGCCGCCGCTGGGTAACAACAGCAGCGTGATGGGCGTCGCCAGACGCTCCATTCAGCTTGGCTATATCGACTACCGCGAGCGCCGCGTACCCATCTATTTGCAGCGCGTGAGAGTTGGGGAGGAAGCACCTGTTTGGGTGTTTTCCGCACAGACAGTAGGCAATATCGATAACCTATACGAGCAGTACCATCCGGCAGAGTTTGAGCGCTATCTGCCTGCCTGGTCAAAAATACAATTTTTTAGTATTGCTTTGTGGGAGTTTTTAGCACTCGTTTTGTTTTTTTTGTTGACCATGGGGGCGGGCTGGCTACTGAGTAAGGGCACTGAAAAGCTCATCAGCCGCTACATCGATGAAGAAAAGTACAGCACCTACGTCGGTAGTAGTCATGGTGTGGCAGACCTTGTCAGCAAATTGACGGTACCTTTGACCTTTACCATCAGTTTTTCATTGGTGTTTACCTTAGTGTCAGGGGGCTTTCCTTATCTAGATGCGGTGGCCTCATCGACCCGCCCGCTGATTTGGATTGGACTGGTATTTAGCACTTCATGGCTTGGTATTCGGATTATTAACTTTTTTGCCAATCGCTATCAAAACATGCAGATCGAAAATCTGGCCGAAGAGCATTTTGATAAAGAGCGTCGTCGCCGCACCTATGTATCGATATTTCGCCGCGTCTTTATCTTTGTTATGATTTTGGGCAGTATCTGGATTGGGCTTAGTGAATTTACCAATATGGAGGGTCTGGGCAAGACACTATTGACCTCAGCTGGTATCGCGGGGGTGGTCATCGGTATTGCTGCGCAGCCTATCTTGGGCAATATCATCGCAGGGGTGCAGGTGGCGGTGACTCAGCCTGTGCGTATTGGTGATACGGTGATGATGGAGGGGGATTGGACGACGATTGAAGATTTGCGTTATACCTATGCGGTGCTAAAGACGTGGGATGAGCGCCGATTGATCGTGCCGATGCGCCGCCTGATTACCGAGGTTGTAGAAAACTGGTCTCATACCGAGGTGCATCAGACTTGCGTGGTCTATCTTTACGTGGATTATGGTGCTGATATCGAGGCCATTCGCGAAAAATTCATTTCACTGGTCAAAGATAACGATTTATGGGATGGTGAGACTGAGCCTGAGATGGTCACGGTATCGCTGAGTGAAAACACCATCAAATTAAGAGGGAGCCTAGCCTCTGACGGCCCGATGAATGCCTTTTATCTTGAATGTCAAGTACGTGAACAGATGCTACATTATCTCTATCGTGAGCAAAAATCATATCTACCCGCTGAGCGTTTTATCATGAAGCAACACGAAGCGTGAGATGCGCCATCTGTGCTCGATACGCCAGTTAATCCCGTGCCGCTGTCTGAGTGATAGAGCAAATGCGCGCCTGTTTGTATGATATTGATCAATTCTACAAAATAAGCTGATAAATAAGCATGCGAGGTGCCTGCGTATTTGTTATAATATGGCGTTATTTTTACGGGATAAATGAGCGATTAAGAGATGAGTCTGCACTGTATTTGTGCAAATTTATCACTCATAAATCAATGGCAATTTTCAAGTACTGGTGTTTGTTTAGTGATAGAGGGTTTTTAGACAAACAACGACTGGCTCATTGTCTATTATCGAAAGCTCTATGATAAAAAGCCTGCAACACATAAGGCTTTGACTATCGTAAAGTCATACTGGTGATCTTGGTTGATTGTCTTATCGCGAAAATCCCACCCATCAAAATAACCACCACTAGGGGTCTGTATGTTGCGAATTGTCGATGAAGCCTTAACCTTTGATGACGTTTTATTATTGCCAGCCTATTCTGAAGTCCTACCAAAAACTGCTGATCTGACCACCCGTTTGACCAAAAACATCACGTTGAATTTACCGCTGGTTTCTGCCGCTATGGATACGGTGACTGAGTCTGAAATGGCCATCACTATGGCGCAGCTAGGTGGAATGGGTATCTTGCATAAGAGTATGGATATCGCCAAACAAGCCACGCAAGTACGCCGTGTGAAAAAGTTTGAAGCAGGGACAGTGGTTGACCCTATCACGGTACATCCAGAGATGACCATTGGTGAGCTGTTGCAGTTGACCGAAGACAACAACATCTCAGGCGTGCCTGTCGTCGAAAAAGGCACAGATAGTGTGGTCGGTATCGTCACTCACAGAGACTGGCGCTTTGAAACCAACTTATCACTGCCTGTCAGCAAAATCATGACACCAAAAGATCAGTTGGTCACCGTAAACGAAGGCGAGAGCAACGAAAACATCAAGCGTTTACTCCATGAGCATCGCATCGAAAAAGTCATCGTTATCGATGATAACTATCGCCTAAAAGGTCTGATCACAGTCAATGACTTTGCCAAGGCTGAAAACAACCCAAATGCGTGTAAAGATGAGCAAGGTCGTCTACGGGTTGGTGCTGCTGTCGGCACCGGCGCAGATACGCAGGCACGTGTCGAAGCTTTGATCGCAGCAGACGTCGATGTTATCGTGGTAGATACTGCGCACGGCCACTCAAAAGGTGTGATCGAAAAAGTCTCGTGGATCAAAAAGCACTATCCTAACGTTCAAGTGATTGGCGGTAATATCGCCACCGGTGACGCAGCCCTTGCATTACGCGATGCAGGTGCAGACGCGGTAAAAGTCGGCATCGGCCCTGGCTCTATCTGTACCACGCGTATCATCGCTGGTATCGGTGTGCCTCAAATCTCAGCAATCGACAATGTCGCAAGCGCCCTACAAGACAGCATTCCTTTGATTGCTGATGGGGGTATCCGCTACTCAGGTGATATGGCAAAAGCCATCGCCGCTGGTGCATCTTGTATCATGGTCGGCTCGCTTATGGCAGGTACCGAGGAAGCACCAGGTGAGGTCGAGTTGTTCCAAGGTCGCTACTACAAAGCCTATCGCGGCATGGGTAGCTTGGGTGCAATGTCAGGCTCAAATGGTTCATCAGACCGTTATTTCCAAGATGCCAAAGACGGCGTAGAAAAACTGGTGCCAGAGGGTATCGAAGGCCGCGTTCCTTATAAAGGCCCAGTAGCTGGCATCGTCAATCAGTTGGTCGGCGGCTTGCGCTCATCAATGGGTTACACAGGCTCTGCGACTATCGAAGATATGCGTAGCAAACCACAGTTTATCAAGGTGACGTCTGCTGGTATGAAAGAGTCGCACGTCCACGATGTGCAAATCACCAAAGAAGCACCAAACTACCGTGTGAACTAATTTGTTGTCCTACCTACTGTAGGTGCTGCGTTTTTGCCAGATTGCACGACTACAGAGACGTTAAGATACAAACAGCCAACAATGCCTCGTTATTGTTGGCTGTTTTTTTTGTAAAATACCAAAATGGATTATAGCCATCGTAATTACAACAACAGTGATTATAATGACAGTAACAATAATAACAGTAGTGCCGATCCCTGAAACGGCCTTTTACTTTTATATGTGAGGAAGATAGATAATGAGCTACTTTGGCACCGATGGTATTCGTGGAAAGTTTGGTGAATCCCCAATCACACCGGATTTTATTTTAAAATTGGGTTATGTGACAGGCAGGGTGCTAATAGAGAATAATACCAATCCATCGCGCAAGCCCAGTGTGGTCATCGGTAAAGACACTCGCCTTTCAGGTTATGTGATAGAAGGGGCGCTACAGTCGGGCTTTAATGCCGCAGGGGTGGATGTCCATATGCTCGGCCCATTGCCGACGCCTGCCATTGCCCATTTGACTCGCAGTTTTAATGCGGATGCCGGTGTGGTCATCTCCGCCTCGCACAATCCTTATTTTGATAATGGCATCAAGTTTTTTTCGGGCGATGGTAAAAAGTTGACCGATGAGATGCAAACGGCCATTAACGATAAGCTCACCGCCATCATGAGTGCCTCTGAAGCAGACAATAACACCATCATGCCTATTGTGGATCCTGCCAAACTTGGCAAAAACAATCGTATCAACGATGCCAAAGGTCGCTATATAGAATTCTGTAAAGGCAGCTTCCCTTATCAGTATGACTTAAGCCATCTCACCGTCGTTGTCGACTGCGCCAACGGAGCCGGTTATAGCGTGGCACCGAGAGTCATGCGCGAGCTGGGTGCCAATGTCATCGCAATCAATCATACGCCTGATGGTATCAATATCAATGCTGACTGCGGCTCGACCCATCCAGCAGGCTTGCAAAAAGCGGTCGTCGAGCATGGTGCTGATGTCGGGATCGCGCTAGATGGCGATGGTGACCGTATCGTGATGGTCGATGAAACCGGAGCCTTAGTTGATGGTGATGGGATCCTATACGTGCTCGCCACCCAAGGCGCAGACAAAGCTAAGGGCGTGGTCGGTACGTTGATGAGTAATATGGGGCTAGAGCTGGCGCTCAAAACCGCTGAGATTGACTTTGTCCGTGCAAAAGTAGGCGATCGCTACGTGATGCAAGCGCTTGAGGCCAATGGTTGGATACTGGGCGGTGAGCCGTCTGGTCATATTTTATGCTTGGACAAAAGCCGTACAGGCGATGCGATTATCGCAGGTTTGCAGGTGCTGGCTGTCATGCAAGCGCGTGGCCGTGCGCTTAGTGACTTGGTCGAAGGGCTTGACGTGCTACCACAAAAACTGGTCAACGTGCGCTTGTCTGAGATGAAAGACCCGTTTGAGTATCCTGAGCTGGTGGCCGCCTTTGATAAAGCGCGTGCGACACTGGCAGGTCGTGGTCGTTTACTCATTCGTCAATCAGGTACAGAGCCGATGATTCGAGTCATGGTTGAGTCTGACGACGAGATAGAATGTGATGTGCTGGCCAATGATCTGGCGGATCAGATCAAGGCGGTATTGGGCTAATTGATTGACGTTAAAGGTTATGATAATCAATCATGATCAGCAGTCACACTGTATATTATATAAAGGAGTTGCCATGAGTATGGATTTTACCGATCAGCGTTTGTCATACGAAAAAGGCGTTTTAGATCAACAGTCAGTCCCCACCTCTCCATTTGAGCTACTCGGTGCATGGATGACTGAGGCGATTGAGCAAAAAGTACAAGAGCCTTATGCCATGAGTCTGGCCACTTGCGGCGCGGATCTTAAACCCAGCGTCCGTATCGTATTGCTGCGTGAGATTACTGAGACAGGGGTGGTGTTTTATACCAATTATGACAGCGCTAAAGGGCAAGATATCAGTGAAAACCCCAACGCTGAAGTGTTGTTTTTCTGGCATGAGCTAGAGCGTCAGATTCGCATCAGTGGCCGAATTGCTAAAATTGACGCTGAAAAATCTGCTGCCTATTTTCAAAAACGTCCATATGATAGCCAAATAGGTGCTTGGGTCAGTCAACCGCAAAGTGGTGAAGTCGCCAATCGTGAGGTGATGGAGCAAACGTTCGAGCAACTGCAAGCAGAATATGCAGATGGTATTAGCGTACCAACACCAGCGTTTTGGGGTGGGTATGAGATTACGGTTGAAAAAATCGAGTTCTGGCAAGGTCGCGCCAACCGTATGCATGACCGCATCGTATATACGCAAGATGATGATAGCCAAAGCGCTGAAAGCTGGACGACCAAGCGTCTACTACCATAGTGTTTGGCTGATTTTGAAATCCTAGATCATTTAAAAATATAAAAAATCCACTCTATATCCAGTTTCTCGGGTATTTAGAGTGGATTTTTTATATCAGTTATTTGCTTTATTTGGCTTTATTTGGCATTGGTATCGACATCCACAGAAACGGACATACCAGGACGCAAGCGTGCAAGCTCAGGTTGGTTCGGATCCAAGTCGATACGTACTGGGATGCGCTGCGCAATTTTTATATAGTTACCTGTCGCAGGATTGGCGGCACCTGCACTAAACTCACTGCCAGTGGCTGGTGAGATGTTGCTCACATGACCCGTAAATTTGGCACCGCCAAGCGCATCCACATGAATAGTAGCTGGTTCGCCGATTGCCATACTAGCTATTTGGGTTTCCTTAAAGTTTGCGATAATCCAAATGCCTTTTGGCACGATATACATGAGCTGGGTGCCCGCGCTAACGTACTGGCCTTCTTTGACACTGACTTGGCTCAGCTGACCGGACTCAGGTGCTGTGATGATCGTATTATCGAGATTAATTTGTGCTTGCTTCACACCTGCCTCAGCACTTTTGATATTTGCGTCCAGCGAGGGTTGGGTGCCACTGGTTTTGGCGCGGTTTTGTTGAGCGGCTTGTAAATTGGCTTCAGCCTGTTGCACACTTGCCTGTGCTTGAGCCAGCTTTGCTTTGATATGAGCCACTTCTGCTTTTGATACCGCACCGATAGCATCTAAGCCCTGATAGCGATTGACGTCTTCACGAGCGCTCTCGACATTGATTTTGGCACTATATAAGTCTGCTTTGCGTGCTTCGATTTGTGCTTGGCTAGATTGCGTGTCTTGGTCATTGGTAGAGCGGCTGGTGATCGCCACTTCAGTATTGGCCTCGGCTTGTTCAAGTTGCTGCTGAAACGTTCGATCATCTATTTTTATCAGTAGATCGCCCGCTTTTACATCAGCAAAATCCTGCACCGCCACTTCGGTGACATAGCCGGAAACTTGCGGACTAATAATAGTGGTTTGACCTTTGACAAAGGCGTTATTGGTTTGTTGCACCGTAGGCGTAAATGGTGGCAGCTTCCAAGCATATAAAATCAAGGCCACACCAATGACAATCAGCGCAATCAATAATCCCAAATTTAGATAGGATTTTTTCTTGGGAGACCAGCCAGCCGTATTTGATATCGGCTCTTTTGGCGGCATAGGCGTTTCATTATCATCGTCTTGATTTTCTATAGAGCCTTCTACAGAGTTATCCTCACGCACGCTATCAGGCGTATCAGTAGCTGCTTGTATCTCGGATGTATCCGTTTTCTTTTGCGTAGCGCTTGTAGCGGTCTCTACTGGAGCCGTAGCAGACTCTGTACGTGTGTCTGTTGCTGGAGCATCAGTTGACGTCTGAGGTATTTTATTAAGATCATTTGGTTTTTCTTGGCTCATGACATGCTCCTAAATGTTAATAAGCAGATATCTGATTGGTCTGACTATAAATAAATATGATAAAAAATCTAAGATAATAAGTTGAATTATTTTGTTTCGCGCATCTTGGCGATGACGGCGAGCTCTTTGGCCAGTGGATTGCGCTTGTGGTAGCGGTTATAAAGATAATTGAGCAGCAAAATAATCGTAACGGCAGTAGCAAGACAGGCCATCAGAAAAAACAGGTCGCTGTATGCTGCGACCGTTGCTTGGCGCTGAATGCCTTGCAGTACTTGGCTAACTGCACCGATATTTGCTTGGGCCGCGTCAGTGGTCTGATTCGACAGCATGTTACGAGTGCCTGCCACCTGGGCGCTAAATGCAGGATCGCCCAAATTCAATGAGCTGACCATATCTGCATAATGCATTTGTGTACGAATGGTCGTAAATGCCTGAATGGCTGCCGCACCTGCCAGTCCGCCAACTGTTTGGGAGATGCCAAAAATCACTGAAAAACTAATAATATACGCAGGGCCACTGCCAATAGCCCGCAAAAACCCTTCAAAAACCAAAGGCCCCATGAAATACACCGCGGCAAAGGCAATCAAAAACTGGCTGAGATAAAACATATAGGGTGCTGAATTAATAGACACACCAACATCCATCCAAGACCCTAAGGCAATCAATGCCACTGCAAAAATAACAGGTCGGCGCAAATCCATCGCATTGGTACTAAAAATACTAATAATCAAAGCCAGTGCACTGGCGGCTATAATAACAGCATAAAAAGTAACCAGCTGATCGTTACCGTAGCCGAGGTTAGCGAGCAATCCTGCCGCTCCGACATTTTGCTCAGATAGCAAAATCCGCATGACAGCGCCCGTCACCATGAATGCAATAATATTGCGGCTACGCATCCAGCGCACTTGTAGCATCGGATTTTTGCGATGCGTCTCAATCCATAACGCGATGCTAATCCCGACGATAGCAATCATCAGTGGATAGACGAGCCAAGGTGTCGTCCACCATAAAATTCGACCCTGTACCAAAACGACAGCCAATGCAGCCAGACCACTAGCGAAAAAACCAAAGCTTACAAAATCCAATTTCTCAAATACTTTTTCTGTATTCCCTGGTGGTAGCTCTAATATATTAATCAGCCCAAAACAAATCAGCGCCAGACCAAATTGAAATAAAAATAAGTTTTCAAGCTGACCGTCGATGGCGAGGTAGGGCGAGATGACACGTGATAATGGAATACCAAACTGTACCAGACCAAAACCCAATATGAGACCACTAGTACGTTTGACGGGTGGCATACCCTGAAGACAATAAAACAAGCCCAATACGGTCATACCACTTGCCACCATACCACTAAGTCCCCTAGCGACAATCTCTAAATAATAGGGCTCAATGCTAATATTAGGTGTGTCTAACAAGTGACTGCTGATCAGCCACTGTAGACTGGTGGCGGCTAACAAAAATGACAGGGTGATTTTGCTAAAAAGCGACATGCCAAATTGCTGACGAATTTTGTACAGCAGAACGGTGATACAGGCATTAGTCATATTATAACTGACCGATATCCAACCACCTTCAGCTGGCGTTAAGCCTAGCTGACCCTGAATTTGCGTCAGGTTGGCGACAAGTAGACCATTTTGGAAGCTGGCTGTGAGACCCACAAAAATCCCAATAAACAAATAAAATATTTTACGGCGTGCAGGATGGTCAGGATTGGCTGGAGAGCCCACCATTATTGGCTGTTCGTGGGGCTTAAACTGGTATTCGTTACTCATGGGCGTACCACAATCTGTATAAGGAAATAGAGTGATATAGGACAGATGCCAGACGGGGAGTCAGGTCAGTGTGATTGGTATTTATAGCGTGAAAAGCCAGTCAACTCACTGATGGTATCTGAAAGATAACCCAAAAAATTCAGAAAGGATTTTATCATAACTTTTATCGTGCTTTTGTCATCGACACGTAATTCATGGATGGTGCTGAGCAATTTGTTTGGTTGCTCTACAGCTTAATGCTCTCATATGACATTGATGACTATAATTCGATGGTTATTCATGCAATCACAAGATAAAGCACGCATAAAAAACAGCTCTATACAGAGCTGTTTGTGTGTATCGGAAAATTGGTCTGTCAGTTATGATGCAATGCTAAACGGATTGGTCGTACTTAGCCTCTAGCTGCATAGCGCGCTGATAGCTATCGAGGCTAGCCAGCTGCGACGCATATTGCTCGATATGCGGATAGTCTGCCAGAGCATGACGTTTGGCCAGCATAATCAAGTCAAACGATAGCATGAAATCAGCACCGCTTAGTTTATTGCCAACGATAAAGGATTTATCTTTCAGCTCATCATTTAGGTAGCTGAGCAATCGATGCTTTTCGGTACTGATATAGCCATCTAAAAACGCATTGTCCTCCACGCCTGCTTTTTTGGTAAAAAGCTCGAGCAGCAGCGGTAGCATCAAAGAGCTTTCGGCAAAATGTATCCACTGCAGATAAGTGCCATAATCGCTACTATCGGTCGCAGGGCGCAGGCGCTTGGGCGCAAAACGCTCAATCAGCAGCTCAGTGATAGCGCCTGACTCTGCATATAACTGACCATCCATCTCGACAACCGGAGATTTACCCAGTGGATGGACTGCTTTTAGGCTGTCTGGGGCCAGATGCGTTGTCGTATTACGCTGATGACTGACCACTTCATAAGGCACGCCTAGCTCTTCTAAGAGCCAAAGCGTACGCAACGAACGTGACTGATTAAGGTGATGTAAGCGAATCATGATGCCAGCCTTCTTAGAGAGTTCATTTCCATTCTATAAAACACCGAAATATAAATCACCAAACGCTTAGCCGTTCAGTTTCGTCATTAAGCGTTTTGCTGTTTCTTCTGATGATGCTGGGTTTTGACCCGTAATCAATAAACCATCTGCGACGACAAAAGATTCCCAGTCCGCCGCCTTTTTGTAGTGACCGCCATTGGCTTTTAGCATATCCTCTACCAAAAACGGCACCACATCAGTTAGGCCAACGGCGTCTTCTTCAGTATTGGTAAAACCTGTCACCGTCTTGCCTTTGACCAAATACTCATCATCGACTTTGACGTTTTTGAGGGCAGCAGGGGCATGGCAGACCAAGGCCACAGGCTTGTCTTGCTTGATAAAACTTTCAATCAAGTTGATAGAGTCCTGGTCGACAGCCAAATCCCATAGCGGGCCATGACCACCTGGGTAAAACACTGAGTCGAAGTCGGAGGCATTGACGTCAGCGAGTTTTTTGGTAGTGGCAAGATGTTGCTGTGCGTCGCTGTCTGCTTTAAAGCGCTTGGTGTCTTTGGTTTGGGCATCATCGGTATCGCTACTAGGATCGAGTGGCGGCTGACCACCAGCAGGCGAGGCGAGGGTGACATCAACGCCAGCGTCAATAAAAGCGTAATAAGGCGCAGCAAACTCTTCTAGCCAAAAGCCAGTCTTTTTACCGGTATCGCCTAATTCGTCATGTGAAGTTAGTACCATTAAAATCTTCATAGTTATCCTTATTGTTTGTTATTTTGCTAATAGCTTTAGAGTTAATGACCTGCCACTCGGTACATCCTAAAAATTAAGCCGTACCGAGAAACAGCGCCATATTATTTGTAAACTAAGTGGTTTAACAAGTTGAGTTATTTAATAAATTGAGCTATTGACTAAGCAACATCAGCGACTTTGACCACGGTTTTACCGAAGTTATCGCCATTGAGCATACCGACAAAAGCATCAGGCGCTTGATCTAAACCATCAGCGATATACTCTTTGGTTTTGACTTTGCCTGAGGCTACCATTTCGCTCATGGTTTTTAGAAACTCAGGGAAGTGCTCGCCGTACTCTTCAAAGATAATAAAACCTTTGACCGTCATACGTTGTCTTAAGATCAGACCCATCAATACACTCAAACGATCTTTACCATCGGGTAGTTCAGTCGCATTATATTGCGAGACAAGGCCGCAAACAGGGATACGCGCATGGGCGTTCAATAAAGGCATGACCGCGTCAAAGACTTTACCGCCGACGTTTTCATAATAGATATCGATACCATTAGGGCAAGCGGCTTTTAGCTGCTCAGCGAAATCATTGGCATAGTGGTCAATACACACATCAAAGCCAAGCTCATTGACAGCAAATTCACACTTCTCTTTACCGCCTGCGACACCGACAGTGCGTGTGCCATAGGTATTACCAACTTGTCCGACTGTCGCGCCAACTGGGCCTGTAGCGGCAGCAACGACTAGAGTCTCGCCTTTTTGCGGTTTACCGATGTCAGTCAAACCCATATAACCGGTAAAACCTGGCATACCTAAAACGCCTAAGCCATAAGAAGGATTGGCCATGTCTTTATCAAGTTTTAATACGCCTTCGCCATCACTGACGCTATAATCTTGCCACCCTGAGTTAGAGACCACTAAATCGCCTTCGCTAAATTTATCGATATTGGACTCGACCACTTGCGCCACCGTCGCACCCATAGTGACATCACCGACTTCTAGCGGATCGGCATAGCTTTTGGCGTCGCTCATACGTCCACGCATGTAAGGGTCTAATGATAGATAGACGGTGCGCAGTAGCATTTCGTCATCTTTGGGGGCTGGGATATCGCTGGTTGCCATATCAAAGTTTTCAGGTTTTGGCTCGCCAGTTGGGCGACTGGCCAATTTAATTTGACGATTTGTTGTTTGATTTTGTTGGGCATCAAAGCTCATTTTAAGGATCCTTTTTTGTTATTGATTGATGGTTTTAGATCGAGTAGCCAATAAACGAAGCATGGCTGCCGATAGTTATTCACTGATTATGAAAAGACCATTAAGCTGTGCCAGTTAGCGCCCGCTCTAGAATACGGCGTGATACCGTTAAGTCATTCTTATCATGCTCACCTAATTTGACCATCTTATGCGCCTCTAACTGCTCAATGATAGGATCGATAGCAGAGTCATCAAGATCGACGTCAGCTAGGCTTACGGGGAGACCTAAATCACGGAAGAAATCTTCGGTGCGCACAATAGCAGCTTCTATAACCTCATCATCGTTTTGGTTATTATTCGCTTCAATATTCCAGACATTACGCGCGTACTGTAGGAGCTTGTCTTTTTTGCTGTCTTTAAGCTCGCGCATGACTGACGGCAATACGATCGTCAAGGTGCGGGCATGATCAATAGCGTGTAATGAGGTCAGCTCATGACCTATCATGTGCGTGGTCCAATCTTGCGGCACGCCCGTACCAATCAAGCCGTTCAGCGCCATCGTCGCCGTCCACATGATATTTTTACGCGTTTCCATATTGTTAGGATCAGCTTTTACCGCATGACCTTCTTCGATAAGTATTTTTAGCAAACTCTCAGCAAAAGCGTCTTGTACTTTGGCGTTAACTGGATAAGTAAGGTACTGCTCCATCACATGTACAAACGCATCTGCAATGCCATTCATGACTTGGTTATCGGGTAGGGTAAGGGTTTTGGCAGGGTCCAAGATGGAGAACTTAGGGAAAGCGAGCGGATTACCAAAAGGCAGTTTGGCTTGACGTTCGCTATAGTTGACTACGCCGCCTGAATTCATCTCAGAGCCTGTGGCTGGAATGGTCAATACCGCACCAAGATCTACCGCTGAATCTAGTTCTTTGGTATAACCAATTAGGGCGTCCCATGCTTTTTCACGTGAGACTGTACCATCGTCTTCTTTGAGTGAAGATACTAAGGCGATAAACTTACTACCGTCGATGACTGAACCGCCGCCGACCGCTAAGATAAAATCAATATTATGCTCATTCACTTGATCTGCAGCTTTTAGCAAAGTAACAAATTCTGGATTGGGCTCTATACCGCCAAACTCAAAAACCTCGCGATTACCGTTCGCTGATAAAGCGGTTCTAACCTCGTCCAAAGTACCCGTACGCTCAGCTGAGCCGCCGCCATATGTGATAAGGACACGAGCATCTTGCGGGACAAGCTCTGATAGTTCTTTGATTTGCCCTTCACCAAAGACGATGCGTACGGGATTGTAGTATTGAAAGTTATTCATAAGATTCCTCAGTCAATGTCGTTTGTCTGATAAAAAAGACAGCGATAAAAAGACAGCAAAAATAAAATCACTTATCTTTTATGATGGCGCACATTGTACATCAATTAGACCGGTCGTCTATAGGTGTTTACAAAAAATACTTATAAATCAGAAATCTTATTTACTCAGCTTACTCAGTGTAGGCAGGCTGGCCGTCAGGTGATATCGATATCTACTCAAACAAAGACGACGATAAGCGATGGGCTTAGCGTCCCATTTGGGAGGTGGTCATTTGCCATACTTCTGCCAGTGGTGTGTTGGTTTGACCGGTCTTGGCGATTAAGCTGGCACCAAGCCACGCAAAATACCAGCGTTTTGCCATGCTCTCAGCAGCGATATTCTCAGGGCGGGGCACCGACTGATCTGCCCAGCCAGCTTTGATTTGCTCAGTCAGCCAACTAATGATTTGTTGATAGCCGGCGTTTAGGGCAATACGCATCGGCTCAGACAAATCAGCGACCTCGGCACTGAGCTTGACCACAAGGCATTTTTCGTGATCGCAGCCGTTTTGCTGGGTGTCATACCAGTTTTGAAAATAATCATAAAGCTTTTGTTGTGCGTTACTGTGACGACGACCAATGGTATCCAAACGCGTTTTATAGTTAACAAAATAGTGACTGATGATGGCTTCACCGAAGGCTTCTTTTGACGTAAAGTAATGATAAAACGAGCCTTTCGGGACGCCAGCGGTGTCTAGTATTTGTTTGATACCCACGGCGGTAAAGCCTTTTTTGGCAATGAGCTGGTAGCCGACATCGAGCAGGTGAGTTTTAGTATCAGGGGGAATGGTCGTTGCGTTGGCAGACGTTAAGTTGGTAGACATAGGGAGATGTCCTCTTATTATAGGGTTTGAAAGAGTTAAGGTAAACATTGGCTACATCAGTCCGTGATTATATGACGGTGAGGCTTGTAGCCGTCACGCTACGATAGGGCGCTTCCCTTTATTATATATTATACGTTTTATTGATATATGTTGTGACGCTATCAGGGATAGGCTCGTTACGTTTGTTCAACACAGCAGATGGCAAAATACGTTTCGTCACTATATTGGCCATGGTAGCATTAGACCAGTCGTCTAGCAAGTTGCTATTATTTTTACTACTTTATTATATAAGATAAATAAGGATAATTATGTCAACCAATACCAATAATCAAATCGGCCAAAACCCGTATGAGGATTTTCATCTACAATACATCGCAGGCGAATGGCAAAGCGGCCAAGATGATAGTGTCAATACCGATATCAACCCCTACAGTGGCGATACACTGGTGGAGATTCAGCAGGCCACCAAAGAGCAGCTCGACACCGCCTATCAAGCAGCGCATGCGGCACAAAAGCGCTGGGCGCAGCAAACCCCAGCCGAGCGAGCCGCTGTCTTGTATAAAGTGGTCAATATTTTGGACCAGCGCCAAGAAGAAATCGTAGATTGGCTTATCAAAGAGTCGGGCAGCACCCGTATCAAGGCGATGGTAGAGTTTGGTAGCGCGCGAGCGATTACGCTAGAGGCGGCTACTTTTCCCAATCGTGTCCATGGCCAGATTCGCCCATCCAACACCGCTGGTAAAGAAAACTTTGTATACCGTGAGCCAATCGGTGTCGTGGCGGTGATTAGCCCGTGGAATTTTCCGCTCCATTTGACTCAGCGCTCTATCGCTCCTGCGTTAGCACTGGGTAATGCCGTGGTGCTAAAACCTGCTAGCGATACACCTATCACCGGCGGTCTGCTACTCGCCAAGATCTTTGAAGAGGCAGGCTTGCCAAAAGGCTTGCTGAACGTAGTCGTCGGCGCAGGTAGCGAGATTGGCGATGCTATCGTTACCCATGATATTCCAAGTTTTGTGTCATTTACAGGCTCGACCTCGGTCGGTAAGCATATCGGTGAGTTGGCCAATGGCGGCGATTATATCAAGCAAGTTGCGCTAGAGCTGGGCGGTAACAGCCCGTTTGTGGTCCTAAAAGATGCTGATATCGAGCAAGCAGCAAAAGCGGCCGCCTTTGGTAAGTTTTTACATCAAGGTCAAATCTGTATCGCTATCAACCGCATCATCGTCGAAGATGACATTTATGATGATTTTGTGGCGCGTTTTTTGGCGCATGTTAAGACACTAAATGTCGGCGATCCAAACCAAGAAGATACGGCAGTTGGGCCTATCATCAATGAAAAACAAGTCAAGTCACTAAAAGAAAAAATCGCCAAAGCCCAGCAACAAGGCGCCAAAATGCTATTAAGCGGCGAGATTAAAGGACAGGTGGTGCCGCCGCACATCTTCACCGAAGTCACCCGCGAGATGGACTTGTCGCGCAATGAAGTGTTTGGGCCACTGGTCGGTATCATTCGTGCCAAAGATGAAAAAGATGCGTTGTCCATTGCCAATGACTCGATGTATGGGTTGTCTAGCGCTGTCTTTACAGCAGACATGCAAAAAGGCCTGCGCTTTGCGCGCGGTATTCGCGCAGGTATGACACATATCAATGACATCTCGGTCAACGATGAGAGTAATGTACCCTTTGGCGGCGAAAAGAACTCAGGTATCGGCCGCTTTAATGGTGAATGGGTGCTCGAAGAATTTACCAGAACGCACTGGATTTCTATGCAAAACGAGCCGCGTCAGTACCCATTTTAATTGCTTCATGCGCCGTGCTTGCTCAATGAACGCAAAAAAAAGACCGCCATCAGTGCGGTCTTTTTTTTGTTTAGGATAAACGAAAGGTATAATAAGCGAGAGGTATGATAGCTGAGATTAGCGAGAGTGAAAGCCGAGTAACGCTTCAATCTCTTCGACCGTCATTTGTCTGACAAGTGCCTGCTCTTCTACCGATAGACGGTTGGTATGCTCTTTGATCATTGTATAAATGCTACGCGAAATCTCAGAGGTCGTCGCATAGTACATTTGAGGTTGTTCTTTGGTAAGGGTGGTCAAAAATCTGTTGATGATTTTGCGTTTTTCGTCCGCTGCATGTTCTTCAGTCATAATAGTCTCCTAGAAGAGAACCATTTAAGCAGTCGGGGATATAAGAGTCAATAACAGGAGTGTAATAGTCGCTGTCACAACATCTATCACAACCTCTATATCAGTTATGACCTCTGTTATGACAATGGATAAATGACTTTTTAACAATGGTATTGTATAAGCTATAACATTCATTTAATATGAATTTTATAGCGCTATCTTTTAACTCTATATTAAGAAAACAGTTATGCACACTATCAATCTACCCAGCAAACCACCAAGCTCACCGCATCCTATTCTCAATCTTAGTTTTCGCGTTTTCTTTAGTGGGGCGGCAGTCTTTGCAGTACTTATAATGACTTTATGGGCGTTCGTTTTTACCGGTCATACTGATATCGACGCGCAGACATTGAATCCGCTGTATTGGCATGGTCATGAGATGATTTATGGTTATGCTTTAGCCGTGGTCGCAGGTTTTTTATTGACCGCTGTGCAGACTTGGACTGGGGTGAAGATGCCTTATGGCTATAAGCTGCTAGCTATTTTTAGCTATTGGTTAATTGCGCGCTTGAGCTGGCTGGCCTTTGGTTTAGGTCTAGATGTTGGTGCGGGGCTACTACTATTAGCGGCTATATTTGATATGTTGTTTGTCGCCTCAATGGCGTGGGTAGTGTTTCGAGCCGTACTGCAAGTTAAGCAATACAAGCAAATGGGGATTTTGGCCAAACTTGCGCTACTCACCTTAGGCAATGGACTGTGCTATTGGGGCATTTTTGCTAATGGTATGACTATCACTAAGATAGGGGTGTATTTAGGGTTTTATCTAATTATCGGCTTGGTGTTGACGATTGGCCGGCGCGTGGTACCGTTTTTTATTGAGCGCGGATTGGCCTATGATGGTATTGATGTCAAAGTGCGCAATAGCAAATGGCAAGATGTCTTGAGTCTGGTTTTTTTCTTGACTTTTTTTATCATTGATCTATTTTATCCTAATAAATATCTGCTCACTATCACTGCTCTTGGGGTGGCTATAGTCAATCTCATACGTTTAGCCGGTTGGTATCACCCAAAGATCTGGCAAAAGCCTTTACTTTGGTCCTTGTATTTAGCGTTTTTGGGCATGTGTTTAAGCTTCGTCTTATATGCTTTGCAGCCTTGGCTTGGCTTTAGTCACAGTCTGGCGGTACATGCCTTATCTATCGCTGGCGTTGGTATGATGACGCTGGCGATGATGGCGCGAGTATCATTAGGGCATACAGGGCGCAATATTCATCAGCCGCCAAAGATGGTCAATGTGATGTTTGCGCTCATGGTATTAGTATTTGTCAGCCGCGCATTTTTACCTATTATCGCTGTCGAACATTACTTATTATGGGTGATGATTGCGCAAGGCGCTTGGATTAGCTGCTTTGTACTATTTTGCATCAGCTATTTACCGATATTGTCCAAGCCCAGACCAGATGGTTTGTTTGGTTAAATTTGAATTGTTAAGGAGCATCTGCCCATGAAGTTGACGAACTATAGTGATTATGCGCTGCGCTCCTTAATCTATCTAGCCGTAAAGCCTGAGCCGCAGGCTTTAGCGAACATCAGTGATATTGCTAACAGCTATGATATCTCGAGAAGTCATCTGACAAAGATTATTCATCAATTAGGTCAATTGGGTTATATAGAGACGATTCGCGGTAAAAATGGCGGTATCAGGCTTGCCCGTGCGCCTGAAAAGATCAATTTAGGTATACTCATTAAGCAGATAGAGCCGGACTTTGCGTTGGTTGAGTGCTTTGCGGCAACTGTACCTAAGACTGATGCCACGACGCAACATGGCTTACCGATAACCTTGATTGATGAAACGGCTGATGAGACAGCTAACAAGGCCTCATCAGTGACAAAGCAAGGCTGCGTCATCAGTCCTGTATGCCGATTAAAGGGGGTGTTTTTTGAAGCCCTTACTGCTTTTGTTAGCGTTTTAGAGGGCTATACTTTAGCTGATATCATTAATAATAAAATTGAATTAAAGGCTTTGTTATCTTAATTCAGTATTCGTGCTAAACATCAGAAGCGATAAAACATCTGGCTCGGATGCATATAAGCAGCGATATCATGTAATAGCGTACTGCTTTGTAGTAAAAGTTGTGCTATAACAATATATAACTAGCCTAAAATATAACTAGCCTAAATAGCTTCTCATTTCCCATAAAAGAGATAATCCGATGTTTAAAATAAAAGTAGAGCGTACCGTAAATAAACCGATTGATGAGGTGTTTGAAGCCATAAGCGATCATGCCAGTTATGGATTATTCAAAGCGGTAGGGACGGCTAAGCTACTAACAAAAGGCGATGACGAGCGTAACGGCGTTGGTGCTTTACGTACCATTCAGACGGGGCCAGTCAAATTTTGGGAGCGAATTACGGCGTTTGAGCGTCCGACTCACATGCAGTACAAGATTGAAAAAGCCACACCTGTTAAAGTGGATCACCGCAAAGGAAGCATAGATTTAAAAGACTTAGGCGATGGTACTACGCAGGTAACATGGATATCTGAAGGTCGATTAGTGATACCATTACCCCTGATCGGCCGCTTGCTTGATCGCAAGATGCAAAAACAAGGTACGGTAGGATTTAGTAGTATACTCAAATCCATAGAAAGCCGCTAATTTAGCGGCTTCGTTTATTTTAAATCTTGAGCTTTATCTCGTAATCTTATTCTGCTTTGTTCTTAGCCGCTTCAAGCTCATTGAAGCGCGCTAACTGCTCAGGTGTGGCTGGCTGTTGATACTTCTGCTTCCACTCAGAGTAGGGCATACCATAGATCAGCTCACGAGCGTCTTCATAGTCGATGTCGATACCACGCTCCTCTCCAGCCGCTTTATACCACTTGGACAAGCAGTTGCGACAAAAGTCAGCAAGGTTCATCAGCTCGATATTTTGCACATCTTTACGCTCGTCTAGATGAGCAAGTAAACGGCGAAATGCCGCCGCTTCTAATTCAATGTTAGATTCTAGTTTTGCCATAGTTTTTCCTTACCTTTATTGTGCATCTATAAATGCAGAGACTTTTATTAAACTTAATCTTCCTTAAGCATTTTCAAGCTTAGGGCGAGCCTTATTTACGGCTTTAAGTAACGCTTCTTCAAACTCACCTTCTTTAAACGTGGTCAAGTAAGAGTGTGCGGCACAAAAATGACGTACATCCCAATCGTGCGCTATTTGTGTTGCCCAATCGCAGTACTCTTTACCTGCATTGGGCTCATCTTTAAGCGCTTTTTTGGTTGTGGGATGCAGCATGACCTCAGGCAACATTTTTTCAAGCAATTTAGAAGGAGGGCTCATAAAGGTATCATCAACGTGCAGGCTTTTACTCGCAGGATGATAAGCCAATAACGAGCCGGCGTGAATCATTTCATTAGCATGGATATAATCGATGCCTTGCGACATAGAGAACTTAAGCTCAGGATAGCGCTCAGCGACTGCCTCGCTTTCAACCAAATCCTCGCTCCACTCAACCTCAGGCACTTTTTTGGCGTGGCGAGTACTGCCATAAAAGATTGCTTGCGGAAAATCTTGTGCCATCTGTGCGCAGTGAACCGTGTGGAATGGATGGACGTTCAATACCGCTTCGACGTCTTGACCGTTATTAGTCAAGGCCATCACTTTATCGCGCACTTCACCTGTCAGCTTATAGCTGTCTAAGAAGATAAACTTACCGGACTGTAATTTGACAAGCGAGCACTGCGTACCGATATTGATAACGCCGCCGATGCGAAACTCGCCGCGTATGTTCCAAAACCCTGAACCTAGATTATGTATCTTTTCTGCCATGGTTATTCTCCTCAATGATGTTAATAATTTTAATTGTAAACTCTATGATAGTACATCGTTTGATAAACAAGTCACTAGTAAATAGTAATGGATTCAAGCCGCTAGTATCGTTATACAACTTTTGTAACTTGTCCTAAGCTTTACAGTTGCCGTAACTGCATATCGATTAGGCCTTTTGATTAAGTCTGGCTAGAGGCCGATTCTAAATCAGCTCGCGCGTTATCAATTCTCGATAGCAATGCAGCTTCAAACTCACCTTCTGCAAAGACGACTAGACCAGAATGGGCCCCGCAAAAGTTACGCACCTCTCGCCACTCGTGAGCAAGCTTTGTCGCCCAGTCGCAGTACGCTTTGCCAGCGTCAGGCTCATCTTTTAATGCTTTAAGTGTGGTCGCATGTAGGTTGATACTGGCTTGCACATCATTAAACTTCTTTGATGGCGGTATCTCAAAGGTATCGTCGACATAGATGCTTTGACTGGCAGGGTGATAGACGAGAAGCGAGCCTGAATGTACGGAGTCGTCTGGGGCGATGTAATAGATACCTTTTGGTTGTGAAAACTGTAGCTCAGGGTAGCGCTTAGCGACAGCGTCGCTCTCAACTAAATCCGCGCTCCAGTCAACCTCTGGCACTTCTTGATGATGACGGCTGCTGCCGTAAAAGGTGGTGTGTGGAAAATCTTCGGCGACTTTTGCGCAGTGCACAGTGTGAAAAGGATGTACATTGAGCACGGCTTCAATATCTTTACCATTATTGGTCAGTGCCAGCACTTGCTCGCGCACCTCACCAGTTAAAGTATAGCTATCTAGCAAAATAAACTTCCCTGATGCTAGCTTAACGAGCGCTGATTGATTACCGATATCGACCATACCATTTCTGACAAAGGAGCCTCTAATGTTCCAAAACCCAGCGCCTAAGTCATGTATCTGATCTTTTTTAAATTCTTCTGACATATAAGCCTCTATAGTGAATGACGTTCACGAATGTATAAAAGTAGTTTTTTAAGTGGTTTTTTGAATAATTCTTTTTATTCATTCGGGAACCATAATACGCTTAATTAGTTAGACTTATCCCTACGGTAACTTTTGTTGTACAGGGAACATACAAGCCAAGTATGTAAGTCAGTTACGGACAGTCAGCGTAATCATAATTCGATATACGCGGGCTTATGCTATAGTCTTCTCGACCACATAAGAACTGATCAAAGCGGGTATCGCCATTGATATGACGCTGCATCCAAGCGATACTAGGCTTGCTTAGTAGCTTTTCATTCAAGCGGTAACTTGGACAGAGATGGCTGGCGTTATTGACCTCAATCTTCATCTTAGGCCCTGTCGCTTGTTTATAAAACAAATTGGTATACTTGTTATTAGCCGCAATAACATCGTACTCACAGGAGATAACAAAAGTCGGCGTTGTTACTTCACCATAGCTTCTATCATGATAAGGGGCGAGTGGCATAATGGCGCGTACGTTGCTACGCGTAGATGCCAGTTTGAGCGCGCCGCCCCCGCCCATGGACCAACCAATTGCCCCTAAGCGATCAGGATCTACTATATTGCCTACTGTATTATCGCTGATTACATAATCTAAAGCATGGCTTAGCTGCTTAGCGCGGCTATCGGGTCTATCATAAATAGAGTTGGTATTCATTGTAATCACGACAAAGCCCCAAGCAGCTAGGCGGGGTCCCAACCATTTAATCGACGATTCATAAGAGACGTAGCCAGGTATCACAGCAATTGCGCCCAAACGTCCGCAGTTGCCAGCGTTAGTCGGATAGTAAATAGTGCCACCGCCAAAGCCGTCTACTAACTCACGTGGTACTTTTTTGCTAGCAATGTTAAAGGGTCCGTTATTTTTTGTTTGACTTAAATTATCAGCGCTAATTGCACTGTCAGGAATACAAGTGACATCTTGGTTTAGCGATGCTACCGACGTTGAGGTTGGCGTTGGCACTGTCTGTGTCGTTTCTGTTAGTGCAATCTTAGCTGAAGCAGGCGCTGTAGACAGTAGCGCGTAGGTAGCTATTGTGATTGTAGCTATACTCAAACGCGTTAGGCAATTCATCATAGTAGTTGTCTTTTGATAGTTGTCTTTTAAAAAGTTCAGTGCATTGCTTAATAGTCAATCTTAACAAGAGAGTAAGCTGATAAAAGCCGATTTATAGTAGGTTTTAATAGTTAATATGTCAAAGGGAGCGATGTATAAGCTTAGGACTTGTTGGACGTTGTTTTTGCTGGACGGTTAAGAATGTGCATACTCAGATAGAACACCGAGCCACTTGAGAGCCTAGGTGATAAGTATCAATAACATTTTGTGCCCTTAAAACCGATATCGCTCGTGCTATAGTGCTTCATTAATTAATAAGCGCTAAGGGTAGGTAATTAAAATATCTAGAGCGCTACTTTCTTTTTACTTACGCTTTTTAGCGTCCAATACAGTTAGCACTATTTTGAAACCAATACATCATACAACAAGTCGCAACGTCGCCGACGCTCACCACTCAAACGGCGAGAGAGCATATCACGCAAACACGCCACACCATTCGCCTTCATGGGTATTAAAGCTGACCATGGGGCTTATCGGCATGTTTGCTTTTTTGCAGGTCTATTCTGTGCAGGCTATCTTGCCAGTGCTTATCACAGATTTTTCGGCGACTGAGGTACAAGCAGGCATGGTTGTGGGCGCAACAATCTTAGCTATCGCTATTATGTCGCCTTTTTTGGGTATGCTGTCTGATGCTGTCGGCCGTAAGGTGTTTATTGTTGGTGCCTTATTGTTTTTGGCGATACCAACGGCGCTTATCGCTCAAAGCCCGAGCATCGGCTGGATGGGGATTTGGCGGTTTTTACAGGGGTTTTCTGTACCCGGTATCACGGTGGTGACGATTGCTTATATCGGCGAGGAGTTTGAGGGGCGTGCGGTCACAGAGCTGATGTCGTTTTATGTATCAGGCTCGGTGCTCGGCGGCTTTATGGGCCGGTTTTTGCTGGGGCATTTGCATGAGCTGATCGGCTGGCGTGCAGGCTATTATGTGATGGCGGCGATGACGCTACTTGGCGCTTTATGGGTTACGAAGATGCTGCCTGCGTCGCGGCAGTTTGTGGCCAATCCAAACTTTCGCTCGGCGATACAGACGCTCGGCGAGCACTTAGTTAATCGTTACGTGGTGACTGCTTGCTTATTGGGCGCTTGCGTGCTGTTTTCGTTGGTTGGCTGTTTTACCTTTATCAACTTGCACCTTGCAGATACGCCTTATGAGCTGAGCACTGGGGCGCTTGCCAATATTTTTGCCGTGTATTTACTGGGGGTGATCATCACGCCGCTTTCTACCACATTGCTGCGCCGCTTTGGCTCAGCGCGTACGGTACGCGTGGCCGTGGTGGTCTCTATGCTTGGCGTACTGCTGACATTGGTCGCGCCGCTTTGGGGCGTGGTGATTGGGCTGGCGGTGATGTCGTCTGGGGTGTTTATTACCCAGTCGGCGACCATCAGTTATATCGCGGTCAATGTCAAAAAAGGCCGATCTTTGGCGTCGGGTCTATATTATATGGGTTACTATGCAGGCGGCACGCTGGGTGCATGGCTGGGCGGTATCACCTATGCGCGCGGACAGTGGTCGCTGACGGTATGGCTGCTATTATTCGTACAAGTATTAGCGCTGCTGATTGCAAGTTTTGGCATGATAAAAACCAAGTCAAAAGCTGCTTAGCCTATACAGCTATGAGCGCTTGTTAGCCTACCACTTACGCAAGCTCACTTTACAGCGCACTTAAATTTTTTTAGTATTAAGCGTATCTTGATTTGAAATTATTAGTATTCAAATGGCCAAAACCTGCAAACTGAATTACTAAGCCATGTTAAAACACGAAAATAACGAACACCCTCAAAGGAAATGAGATTTATGTCAAATGCTTATCATAGCGCCCCGTCTGCTTACGATTATCCGCTGATTATCAAGCAGCTATTGAACCGTGCTAAGACGGTCTCGCAAGCCCAAGAAATCATCTATGCTGACAAAAAACGCTTTACTTATAGCGAGTTCTTTACCCGTATTAACCGCCTAGCCAATGTCTTAGATAGTCTTAACCTAGACGCAGGGGACGTCATCGCTGTTATGGACTGGGACAGTCATCGCTATCTTGAGTCTTATTTTGCGATTCCGATGTCAGAATATATCTTACAAACGGTCAATATCCGCCTATCACCAGAAAAAATCCTCTATACCATCAACCACGCCAAGCCCAAAGTGCTGTTGCTCAACTCTGAGTTTGCGCCGTTGGTTAAAGACTATCAGTTTGAAAACTCCAGTATCGAGCATATTATTTGGCTAGACGATAATGGGGTGTCGCACGAGGGCGTGTTTGGCGGCAATCAAAACCGCGTCACAGGAGAGTATGAGGCACTGCTGGAAGCGGCTGATAGTGAATTCGATTTTCCAGATTTTGATGAAGACACCATCGCCACGACTTTTTATACCTCAGGTACGACAGGCGATCCAAAAGGCGTGTTTTTTAGCCATCGTCAACTGGTGTTGCATACGCTCACAGAAGCAGCGACTTTGGGTATGTTGCCCAACAAGCAAGGCGTCAGCTACGGCGACGTCTATATGCCGATGACGCCGATGTTCCATGTGCATGCGTGGGGCTTTCCTTATACTGCGACGATGACAGGCCTCAAGCAAGTTTATCCAGGTCGTTATGCGCCTGATACTTTGCTCGATCTCATCATCAATGAAAAGGTCAGCATTACGCATTGTGTTCCGACGATACTGCAAATGGTGCTAAAAGAAGCACAAGAACGCGAGGCCAGTTTCAATGGTCTAAAAATGATCATCGGCGGCTCAAGATTGACAGAGGGTCTGGCAAAGGCTGCGTTAGCACAAGGCATTGAGGTCTATACCGGCTACGGTATGTCAGAGACAGCGCCTTTGATTAGCCTGACGGAGTTTAGCCTTGATGAGCCTGAAATGAGCGAAGAAGAGGATGTTGCGCGCCGCTGTATGACCGGTAAGCCAGTACTGATGGTCGATGCGCAGATATGGGGCGAAAACAACCAGCCAGTAGGCACAGGCAAAGATAAGACAGGCGAGCTGGTACTACGAGCGCCGTGGCTAACCCAAAGCTATCTAAAAAATGACGATGCTGGCAAAGAGCTGTGGGAAAACGGCTATATGCACACTCAAGATATCGCATACATACGCCCTGATGGCTATATCCGTATCACTGATCGTCTAAAAGATGTGATCAAATCAGGTGGTGAGTGGATATCATCATTAGAGATTGAGACGATTTTGTCGCTACATCCAGCGGTGGCTGATGTCTCGGTGATTGGGGTGCGTGATAAGCAGTGGGGCGAGCGTCCGCTGGCGCTGGTCGTCCTAAAACCTGCCTGCCAAGATACTAAAGTCGAAGATATCAAAGCCATCGCAGAAAAAGCAGTCGAGCGTGGTATCATTCCCAAATATGGCGTCCCAAGTCAGTTTAAGTTTGTTGATGATTTGCCAAAGACCTCAGTCGGAAAACACGATAAAAAAGTCATGCGAGAGATGTACGCCGATCAAACAGAGGTTTGATAGACAAAAATGGGCACCCATGATGCCCCTGCCTGTGTTAAAATATCGATGAGAATATAGGCATAATAGTTGACCTTTATCGATTGCTCTGCTACATTTTAAACCGATACATAACGTATCGGTTTTTTAGTTCTGGTAAGGATGACCAGTACCTCATTTAGACATGTTGTTATGATAATGTCTGATAAGGCCTTATTGCCCCACCTATCGTCACGCTAAGGACAGCTATTATGAGCGACACCATTCAAACTCCTATTGCCACTCAAGAGTCAGCCACCAATATGGCCGACAGCGCCTCTCAATTTGCAGATATCTACCACGCCTCAATTCATGATCGAGAGCAGTTTTGGGCGGAGCAAGCAAAGCGTATTTATTGGCACAAAGAGCCTGAGCAAATCCTCGATGACAGCAATCTGCCCTTTGCCAAATGGTATGTTGGCGGCGAAACCAACCTATGCTATAACTGTGTCGATCGTCATCTAGCAGAGCGCGCCGAGCAAGATGCTTTTATTTGGCTGTCTTCTGAGATTAACCAAGAGCTGATAGAGACTTTTCCTGCTGTTGTTGATGCGTTCAAGGACTTGGGTAACCATGTCGAGCTATATACCGATTATGCCAAGCGCCGCCTGACCTACAATGACCTTTATAAAGAAGTCAATTATTTTGCCGATGTGCTACAGCGTCATGGTATCGGCAAGGGCGACCGCGTCATCATCTATATGCCGATGATTTTAGAAGCCGCTTATGCCATGCTGGCCTGCGCTCGTATCGGTGCGGTGCACTCGGTGGTATTTGGTGGCTTTGCCGCGCACAACCTCGCCATTCGTATGGATGATGCCGAGGCAAAAATGGTCATCACTGTCGATGCAGGTCTACGCGGCGGTAAAGTGGTCAATTATAAGAGTTTGGTCAATCAAGGTGTGGCGCAAGCAACGGTCAAGCCCGAGCATGTATTGGTGGTCAATCGCGGGGTGCTACCATTTGAGCCGCAAGCCATCGATGTCGACTATGCTGAGCAGCGCCGCATTAGCTGCGAAGCCAATGCCATTGTTGAGCCGGTGTGGCTAGAGTCCAACACACCATCTTATTTGCTTTACACCTCAGGTACGACCGGTACGCCCAAGGGTGTGCAGCGCGATACCGGCGGTCATGCAGTCGCCCTGACCACCTCGATGGATTATATCTATGATGGCAAAGCCGGCGAGACCTTTTGGGCGATATCAGATATCGGCTGGGCGGTCGGGCACTCTTATACCATCTATGCGCCATTGCTCGCTGGTATGACCAGTGTGATGTATGAAGGTCTGCCGCATCGCCCAAATCCAGGTATCTGGTGGCGAATCGTCGAGGCCAATAAAGTCAATATCTTATTTACCGCACCGACGGGTGTGCGTATGCTCAAGAAGCAAGATGAGACATGGATGACGCGTTATGATGTCTCAAGCGTCAAGTCGTTTTTCTTAGCAGGCGAGCCACTAGA
>Ga0208017_100028_pt1 | contig 106620 bp, 112 predicted proteins | sample 30_taG_FD_184104 | JGI IMG/M metagenome (GOLD analysis project Ga0208017, IMG submission 184104) | Marine viral communities from Cariaco Basin, Caribbean Sea - 30_WHOI_OMZ (SPAdes) (version 2) | ecosystem: Environmental > Aquatic > Marine > Oceanic | place: Caribbean Sea: Cariaco Basin... | reverse complement strand
AGGCGGCATTCATCTCGAGCGTATGCGCCGTGAAGCCGAGCGTCTGACCCAGGAACACCGAGGTCAATTCCGCGACGATCTCCTCGCGCGCATAGGACGTGTTGCCAAACTTCGAGAACCCGAAATCGCGGTTGAGCCGATGCGGGGCTTTCGTGGCATGGGCCAACTCATGCGCCCAGACCCCGTAGAAATTGCGCGGATCGTGGAACCGGGTGATCGACGGCATGTAGACCTTGTCCACGGGCGGTAAATAATACGCTTCCGTGCCCGTGAAGACGGTCGTGATGTCGATGGCATCGAAAAACGCCTGCATGTGCGGGATGGGTTCAGCAGGCGGATGCTCGGGCACAGGCTCCGGGTCAGGGTAGAAGCTTTCGGGCAAGCCCTCGATCTGGCAGGCATTGAACACGCGGTAGGATTTCTGGAAACGGAAGATGCCGGCCTCCTCGGAGCGATCATCCCTCTTCCCCTGGTCATCCTCGCCGCCGGCGTCTTTCCGGCTTTGACCGTAATAGACGACGACAGAGGACTTCTCGCCCTTGCGCACCTTTGCGTCCAAGGCATTGGCCTGTGGCAGCGTCATCCAGAAAGGCGAGCTGTGGCCCGCCATTACGGTGCGCATGGTCAGCAGGAAGTTGTTGACCCCCTGGTAGGGTTCACCGCCTACGCGCAGGGGGCGCGAGCTGCCGCCTGCCGTCCAGGGCTTGCGCCATGGCAGGACGCCGCGCTCGATGATGCGGATGATTTCGTTTGTGATGACCTCAGAGGCATCGAATTTGGGCGTGCGGGATCGGGCCATGGCTGGCCTCCTTTCGAGTTTTGGTGCGAGGGAACGGTGATCAGGCTGACTGACGGGGCCGTGGATTGTTGGTGATCCGCGCGCCGAGCTTTTCGACCATGTCGATGTAGGTGGTCAGCGAGACGGACTTGCCAGGACCCCAAAGTTCAGGGTCGACCGATCCGTCCCGCGCCACCCGCGGCAGGTTCGCAAAGGCAATCACATCGGTGACGTGTCGGATATCGATGAACGGGGTCCCTCGTGCGACCGCAAGAGTGGCCAATGGAAAGCGCTCGATCGGCGCGAGGGTCGAAACGGTAGTCCAACCAAGATGGAGGAATGTCCCACCCTCCCCGCAGATCACATGCGCGTTTGGCAATAACGCCGCCTGCTTCAGATAGCCGAGATCACGCAGGACGGTCTCGCGCTCGAGCTGCCGTGCCTGGCCCGTCTGGCCGGTTTGGCGTAGTTCCTTGTGTCGCCACCACGAGGCAGCGGTCGCGCGCAACACGCGCAAGACACCTGTTTGCATGGGAATGCCCTTCATCAGGAACGGCAGACCGGAACCCGGCCCGGACCCATCTGAGGGACCCCAAAGGCCCTCATCCGTCAGTCACAAAACCCGAAGGACACTTTCACTTTCTGCGGGCAGTAAGCAGAAACAGACCGGAAACCCCGACATATCCGCCAATAACTGCGATCCTATCCAGCATGTCCGGATCACCCCCCCGGATCGGCAAGTAATATCGGTGAATGTAGCCAATACATTCGTTTGTTTAGTATTATTATCAATAGCTTATATGATATCATGGATTTTGCGAGGCTTGCGTCCTCAGGCACATCAAGAACTTCGCATAGGCCGGCCAGTTCGAACCAAGCAAAATCACGACACCGCTGCGCACGTGTCCGCGGATCGCTATGACAGTTGGGCGTTGTCAGGACGCACTGCAACGGGCGGCGCGTATGAGCTCAGACAAAACACAGCGCCGTTCGCGCGAATTGATCGAGGTATTCAACAAGCTTAAGTCCTGGTTCAGATTGGAACCGCGTACCGTGGTTCGGTCGGTTTATGTAGGGCACCTTATGACAGTCTAACCTGACTGCATCACAGAAATGAACTTGCTCCCAATATTCGGATTGGCGGTGAAGGCTATGAGTTGATCCAAGGTCACCTCATCCTCGGCATCAAGACCTAGTAGGGCAGGGACTGCAGAGGTTTATTTAATGCGATGCTCGACCTGCTGTGGTGAACCGAAGGCGCAGCCGCGGTATTCCGCGCGCTCAAGCCCTGCAGTGGACCCCAGTGTACGATATCTCCATACCATCCTTCCAGCGATGTTCCGACTTTGATGCGCCAGACGTTGGGCTGGCTCTGCACACGCTTGTCAAAGGGATTGTCCCACGATTGGAACAGGGTGGCTTTCTGAGCCGCCTTGATCATCAGATGTTCTCCACGACAGCCGCCGACACCCATTTTCCCAATCTGTCTCACCGGTGTCCAAAAACCTCCAGTCCTTGATCTGCTAAAAAGTACTTGGCGGTCAGACCAGACTTAACAGCTGTTAAGTCACATCAGAGCGGCCCACTTTCACCGGACACTTAACAGCTGTTAAGCCGCGCTCCGTCGGCCGATCAGCGCCATGACCATCGGCCCGCAGGAGAACTCGCCCGCCGCTGCCTTCGATGTCAGCGCGCGGAGATATCCACCCGGCGATCTGATGTCGGCAAAGCGTTCCAGCATGGCAACGACAACGATCGACGCCTGCTCGGGCCCCATGAACCGCTGCGCTTCTTCCCAGGCGGACGCACTGATGCCCATTGCTGGCCGCACATGGCAGGCAGCGTCGAAAAGTTGGTGCCAGTGCCGAACATCCCCTTGGTAGAAAGTTTTCAGCGAAGGACAGGCCGCAATCACCAGATGAAGTGGGATCCTGGGCACCCGCTGTGTGTCCGGCCCTTCAACGTCAGCCAAAGGCTCATCGTTATCCTTCTCTGGAACATCGGCCGCCGCCCCGCCTTTTTCTAAGGCAGGTTCAAGATCTATAGATTTTTTATTTGAATTATGATGGTGACGCTCGAAACGGGCATCACTGGTGTTCATTTCTTCTGTTTCAGGGCCATCAATAGCGTCGCGTGCCTGGTCAAGAAGAGCTTCTAGGTTCGCGCGACGGGCTGCGAGATCCTCGAGTGGAAGCTTGCGGCGAAGGGCCCGGGCCGTGAGGACGGCCGTATCGCGAAGCTGATCCCAGAGCCCGAGCCCAGGCTGAACTTCTTCACCAAACTCCGCCAAGGCTGCGAGATCGCGCCGCATGAGGCTCACAACCTCTCTCAGACGCCTGACACGCTCCTCAGCCTCACGCACGGCCTCTGCGGCTCGCGCGACCTCTTCTGCCCGGCAGTAAAGCGGGGAGAGATCGAAGCCGAAGGCCACGCGTTCTTCGCCATGCTTGCGGACGTAACGTTTGCCGTTGGGGCTGTCGCGCCGCACAAGCAAGCCAGCTTCTACCAAACGCGCGAGGTGGCGCCGCATCGTCGAGCAGGGCATACCGTTCAGCCGCTCGCAAATGGCCTTGTTGGACGGGAAGACGACCATTTCAGCGTTCCCGCCAAGCTTGTCGTCTGGAAAGAAGCTGAGAAGCCCCTGAAGAACGGTCAGATCGCGCTCGGAAACCCCAAAGGCGGCCTGGGCCTTGGACAGCTCGCGGAGGAGCTCCCACTTGTTGACGGGCTTGCCCGGAACAGACGCCTCGGGCCGCTCGATCACACGCAGATGCGCGTGCGAGATCGACCGCATAAACGGTGAAATCGGTGTGTACTCCATGATGTCATTCACGAAGGCAAAATTTTACTGGGCCCGCGAATCGCTTTGCGCTTGCGGGATAGGGGCCAGAACGCTACATTCAGAGGTGCGAAAACTGAAGTTTTGTAGCGGGCTGGTCCCGTGCGAAACCTAAGAAAGGTCTCGTGAAGTTAGCTTCTCGGGGCCTTTTTCTTTTTTGCCTGTATCGTGCCTCCTTTTTGTTTGTTACTCTTCCTCAGTCTTCCGAGCGCTTCCAGCGCTCGTGAAGCTCGGTAAGCAGCTGTGGGGCATTGCCTTCCAACCAGCTGACAAAATCGCTGTCCTCGGCCTTCAGCTCGAGTTTGAGTTGTTTGCCACGACGTCCAGTCGTAACTGTCGCCGCCCCAACGCCCGGAATGACCGTGGCGGGTCGCCCACGCGGGCGAGGTGCGGATTCGGAGTTATCGGGCTTTCCGGCTGCGGACAGGGCCGCCAAAAATGCCTGATCGGACTTCTCATCAATGCCGCCAGGGAATGCGCTCTTTGCCTCACTGGCCATGGCAGCGAGCAGTTCGCGATCAGCCTCTGAAGTTCCGATCAGCTTCTTCAGCTCTTCCCATCGTGGCCGCCCGATACCTGGCGCGGCACCGATGGCCAGTACCAGTTCTTCTCCAACGGTGCGGACCACGCTCAACAACTGAGACACCCCGGCCTCGGTCAGATTGAGAACCTCGGCGACACCTTTGTTGGTCCGTTCAGAAGGGCTCAGATGATCACCTTCGAGCAAGGCGGAGGCCACGAGGGCACGTTCAATGAAGCTTAGATCACGCCGCTCCTGGTTCTCCAAAAGCTGATCGCGAAGGGCCTGGTCACCCTCCATCTCGGTGACGATGGCGCGGACCTTGATGCCAAGTTCTCTGCAAGCTTCCAGCCGACGACGGCCATAGATCAGGCTGTATCGGTCATCTTCAAGCGGACGGACAAGAATCGGAACTCGCTGGCCATTTTTAGAGATCGACGCCTTGAGACCCTCGATCTCAATTTGCAGACGGTCGTCTAGCCGTCCAGCTGTCTCGATATGGCCAGGATCAATTTCAAACACACCACCGCGTAGCCGGCGCCCCTCAAGAGCGTCGGGAGCATTGCGAAGTGTCTGCAGGGGCAGACCCAATTTAGGCTTTCTTGCCATTGCGTCCCCACGTGTTCTGGATGATCGCAGCGATCTCGTCGTTTACGGCGTTCATGGACTCGATCGCGCGATCAAAAGTCTGGCGCGTGAAGTCTTTCTTGTCAGCCTCGTAGAGCGTCTGCTTCGTCAGCCCTGCATCAGAGATAGCCGTCGACTCGACCATGTGGTTGGTCAGGACTGACCTGCCGAACAGACCCCGGATGAAGGCAATCACCTCGGTCTGTGGGGCGTCGCCCACCTTGTATCGGGTTGGCAAAAAACGCAGCCAGTCGAAGCGGAGGTTTGCGCCGGCATCTCGGATGACGCCAAGCAGATCGGCGGTCATGCGCAGGAACTGCGACATGGACATCAGATCGAGCATCTGCGGGTGAACGGTTACAAGCACCCCAGAGGATGCGGAGAGGGCCGACATGGTAAGGAAGCCAAGTTGCGGCGGGCAGTCGATGACAACGACATCATAGTCCGCTTCGACACTGTCGAGCGCGTCACGTACACGGGCGAAGAAGGCGCGGGCGCCACCGCGCTGGATGGCGGCGGGTGTTTCGTGCTCGAATTCCATGAGTTCGAGGTTGCCCGGAATAAGATCAAGACCGCGGATGTAGGTCTTGCGGATCACATCTGAGATCGGGACCGGTTCATCGTAGCGAACCGCGTCATACAGTGTGCCACCCTCCATCAGGTCCAGCTCGGGCTGGATACCATGCAGCGCAGAGAGAGATGCCTGCGGATCCAGATCGATCGCAAGGACACGATATCCCTTGAGAGCCAAGCGCTGTGCAAGGTGAGCCGATGTTGTCGTTTTTCCGCTTCCGCCCTTGAAGTTCACAACAGAGACGATTTGAAGCTCGTCACCGGCACGGCGACCCGGAACGTAGGTTCCAGGCTTCTTCGCGTTTTTCTCAAGGGCATGGCGAATCTCCCAGATATCATCGAGGGTATATCGCCTGTGGCTGCCAGCGGTGGTTTCGACGTCAGCGATCTTTCCTTCTCGATGAAGCTTGCGAAGGTAGGTATGATCAACGCCAAGCAACTCTGCGGCTTCACCGCTGGTCAAGGTGCGCATGACCTTTTTGGCGTCTGGGGGAAAGTGGGCGGCACGTTGCGCATGAAGGTTCGACGCGAGAAGCTCTGCGTACTGCCCGATGGCAATGTCTAGGTCCTGCTCAGCTTCGCTCATGTATGCCTCGATTCGTGGGCGCGTTTTTTATGTGATTGCGCGGTATTTTTCGAGACTATTGCCCGAGCGATGAGATTCGCGCAAGCTCTTTCTAGATTTAGTGTGGATGATCGCAGCAGGCACAAGAGCCGAGGCCGCTGAATTCAATCCAGCAGACCCAACCTTTCAGCCCGTTCCAGCAGCATCTTCACCGAAGACGGCTGCCAGCTTGTCCTCCCACGGGGCGTGCGTTCGCGCATCGCCTCCAGGCGGCTGCAGATCGCCTGAAGCGTGATGTCGGGATCCGCGCCCTTGATGGCCGCGACGATTGCGGGCAGGCGGTCGTCCGTTTCGCGGCGCCCGGCGCGGGTTAGCACCTCGGCAGGCAGGAAGCCGTCCCGGACATAGGCGTTGACGGCGCGCAGCAGGCGGCTTTGCGTCCAGTGTCGGTCGTGGGGCAGGGGGCCGTTAACGACGCGCAGCACGTCCTCCCAAGCCATATTGGGGCGCAAGCGGCGCACGTGGGGCACCCAGTCCTGCGCCGTCTGGTTCAACCGCTCCATGTAGCCGTCCTGTCGGGCCAGCCGGACCTTGCGAAGAGCGGCTGGGTCTTTGGCCCGGAGCCCAGGGTTTCCGCCCACGCGGCCCTTTGTTCGGGCACTGGCGAGGCCGGCCTTCGTGCGTTCCCGGATCAGGGCGCGCTCGAACTCGGCCGCAGCGCCCAGAACCTGCAGCGTGAACTTGCCTTGCGGGGATCCGGTGTCGATCGGGTCCTGAATAGAACGGAAGAAAGCCCCCTTGGCCTCCAGACGTTCGATCACCTCCAGCAAGTGCGACAAAGACCGCGCAAGCCGGTCGATCCGCACGACGACCAGCGTGTCGCCGTTCTGGACACGTTCGAGCACGCGCGCAAGCACTGGACGCGCGCGATTGCCGCCGGAGGCGTGTTCTTCGACGATTTCGGCGCAGCCAGCAGATTGAAGGGCCTCAGACTGGGGCAGGGGGGTCTGATCCTCCGTGGAAACTCGCGCGTAGCCTATCAAGGGCATAAAATCGAGCCGTTTGCAATTTAAGGTATCGCGATTAAACGACCATTTGTAAACGAATGCAATCAAGCGTTCTCTCGTCGGGCTGGGCCACAATCCCTTGGTTTCCTTGCGCTGTGCGCGAACTGAGAGGTTCCGCCGGCAGTCGAGTGCGCGTACTATATAAAGGGCGCAGGCAGCTGCCAAAAAAACGCTTGGGTAATGTGCAAGAAATCAGTCTTTTTGTGCACATGAAGACGCAAGCCTCTACTTTTACCGATGATTACGACGAACCCCTTATCACCATCCAGGAGGATGAAGAGGCTCACGAAGACGATCTCTGGTTTCTGCGTAGGTTACTTGAAGAAGAACCGGATGATTTGCCTCCAGGGCCACGGGCGGAACCGCCCGACACTGCTGTCGTCGAAGTCTGGGCAAAAGCAGAAGGCGTTCACGCTGCGCGACTGGCAAGAGTGGCTGGACGCTTGGGAGCTCTGGATGACTGGCTGCTGCGTGGCCCGGAAGGCTGGCGGCATCGCCTCGCTCTTATTGAGGCAGCGGACCTCAGCTGGTTCGCAGGGGATCGGGTGAGTTCTGATCGTCTGGCGCTCTGGATATCGATGCGGCTGTCAGGTGCACAGGATGACCTAAATGCACTGGCAAGAGTTGCATGGGCTGTTCGGCGCCTAACAGGCGGTCCTGGGCCGAAAGCTGACTTGGCCGCCTTCCTGGACCGTCGCGATCCCGAGAACACTGGAGACAGCGCTGAGCGTTTCGAGGATCGCGCGGGTGGGTGGCTGGACCTCATGGCAGCCGCAAAGGGTCTCCACCCGATCACACGGGCGTGCATGGGGTATAACCTGTGGAGCTTGGCGGGCCTCGGACGCCACGGCGACCAGATCGAAGCTACCGTCACCGCGTCCAGGGTCGCGACCAGCGATGGAAGCGGTGCCATCTTCGCGCCGCTCGCTATGGCTGGGGCCGGGGGGGTGCGCGTTTCGGGCTTGCCACCCGAACGTTTGGCCCGCTGGTTGGATGGGATGAGCAGCGCAATTATCTGGCCGCACACCGGTTGCCTTGTGAAAGGTTTTCACGGAATGGCCCTTGGTCTCCGCCCCGATGGCTGAGGCCATGACCGGAGCCAGCCGCGCCGCCGTTCAGCGCAATCTCGCCTGGATGGAGGCAAGCGGTTTGATCCGCGAGGTGGCGGGGCACGGGAGATGTCGCATGTGGAAAGCTGACTTAGTATAGGTCATTTGTCGAGGCTGACACAGGCTTGACCTGCCACGCTTTAGCGCCGCCCCAGATGATCGTTTAAGCCACTTTCCGTTCGAATGCTACAGGGCTTTTCCAGCCCAAAGCGTTCGTTCGCTGTTCGTCTCACGTTTTTGTGACAATTGATCGCTTGAAGCTCCAGTGGGTGAAGGTTGTAAACAGACGAAAGAGGCATGACCGAAGGGTTGATCATGAAGCTAATTAAAGACTCATCTTTCTCACGTCGCGGAGCGCTGCTCGGTGCGGCCGCAAGTGGGGTGTTCCTAGGAGCAGGCGTTGCAACCGCGCAAACCACAGCACCACTTGGTACACCACCAGTGCGCCGCAATATTTCATCCTTCAGCACCTCAAACTGGCGGGATCACTTCGAAAATCTAAACCACGGTGCAATCCTGTGCGACATTGATTCCCGAGCGGTGCAATATTGGTCAGAGGATGAAAGTGTTTATAAGCTGTATCCGTCGAGCGTTCCGGAATCCGAAGAACTGACAAAACGCGGATACACTAGCGTTATCAAGAAAGTGGAAGGACCAAGCTGGCGCCCAACTCCTTCGATGAAGATCCGCAACCCGGATTGGCCAGACTATTTTCCACCCGGTCCTGACAACCCCTTGGGCACACACGCCCTCTACCTTTCATGGCAATATTACCGCGTCCACGGAACGGGGGACACGCGGAAAATTGGCCGCCAATCGTCGAACGGATGCATCGGCCTTTACAACGAACATATCAAAGAACTGTTCGCTTTGGCTGAGGTAGGAACACAAGTGAAATTATTTTGATCGCGCACTTAGCATGACTTGTTAAAGTCTTTTCTCGTGTACTGGCGTTCATTCAACGTTCACCTTTCGAAAGCCACAGCTTCATGAATCGAAGAAAATTCCTCCTTGCCGCCGGGGCTGCTGGCGCTTTGACCAGTCAGCCAGTTTCAGCCCATGTAGTGCTGCCAAAGTATGATTTACCGCCGGAGTATTTACCCCAAGTAGTGAGCATTCCAGAGGGCTCCGCTCCATACGAAATCCATGTTGTTCCAAGCCAGTTTGCCCTGTTCTGGACCCAACCCGATAATACTGCAATTCGCTACACCGTCGGGATCGGTCGTCCGGGTCTTTATGAGGCAGGTGAATTCTATGTGGGGGCAAAGAAAGAATGGCCCAGCTGGACACCGACCCCGGGCATGTTGCGTCGTGAACCGAAGAAATATGGACCGTTTCGGAATGGAATGCCTGGCGGTCTGAGCAACCCTCTAGGCGCGCGGGCCCTCTACCTCTTTCAACCGGGACGCGGGGATACCTTTTTGCGTGTGCATGGCACTAATGACCCAAGCACTATTGGCCGTGCCGTTTCAAACGGATGCGCCAGATTGGTGAACGATCAGATTGTCCAGTTTTATGATATGGTTCCGCTGGACACGCGTGTGATCCTGTACCCCGCAACTTTCTAGGAAGAATTTAAGATGTCACTAGCGCGACGCGACCTGTCAAAAATTATACTTGCAACAGTCTTCGCAGCATTTTCTTTCACTACTGTGGCCGCGCAAGAACTCAATGAGGCAGATATTAAGCGTCTGGCGCTTGAAGCGATCTTGGAAAAACCCGAAATTCTGATCGAAGCGCTTTCAATCCTACAAGAACGTGAAAATGCAGCACTTGTTGAAGCGCAGTCTACAGCTTTAACTGAATTGCGCGACGACTTCGAACAGAACGCTCCTATCTTCGGAAATCTGGATGGTAGCGTCACGCTAGTCGAATTTTTTGACTATAACTGTGGATATTGCCGCCGCGCAGCACCTGAAGTCAAAGCCGTGCTGGAGACAAGCAAGGATGTCCGCATTGTTTATCGTGAATTCCCGATCCTAGGGCCCGGTTCCGAAATTGCAGCGCGCGCGTCACTTGCCGCGAGAAACCAAGGTAAATATCAGCAGTTTCACGAGGCAATGATGGCATTGAACGGACAAGCCTTTGAAGCAAGCGTTATGGAAGTTGCAGGCGATGTGGGGCTCGATCTCGAAGTTTTGAAAACAGATATGCAATCAGACCTAGTGAACGATCACATTGCTGCCTCTCTGCGTCTGGCAGAAGCTTTGCGTATAACTGGAACGCCGACGTTCGTATTGGGTGATGAAATAATCCCCGGTGTGATCGAGCGCGGCACCCTTCTTGAAAAGATTGCAGCCCTCGTCCCCGAGTGAAACGGACGACGATTGTGAAATCGGACCTTAAATTCCTTGACCTTCCACCTGCTGGACCCTCTATCTCTGTAGTTGTCCGGAGCAAGAGGTCTCAATATCGAAAGCGAAAAGTCATTCACGTCCGGCATTCAAAAGATGAATTGTTCATCTTGTATTGGCCATGTGGAAAAGGCTTTGAGCTCGGTATTGGGTTTCTCTGAGACGCACGTAAATCTGGTGTCACGTAGCCCTTACTTGTGAGATGAGAAATTCAACGAGATCAACGGCTGTCCTTTGCCCCTACTAAATATGAGATTTTGCTTTTAGCTCCGATATTCTTGCCCTTAATCTAAAGATAGAGTTCACAGACTTGTGCGGCAGATATCGATGGAAAATGATGGCGTCGACTCCGTTGCCGATAGTGATGAAGAGGTGCGCTGGCGATTGACGTCGCAACGCCGATATGGAAATAGCATGCCTGACCGCGATGCGGCAACTCGACGACATCCAGGCATGGTCAGCGCGGGCGGAAACCATGATGGCCCCGCTTTCTGGCAAGACACCACCAGCATTGCGCGCGGTGCTGACCGAATGGCCCGTCGTCTCCGCTCCAATAGCCGAGACCCTGACCGGTGCCAGCCGCGGCACCGTCCAGCGCAACCTTGCTTGGATGGAAGCACAAGGTCTAATCTGCGAGGTGACCGGAACGGAGTGTTTCCGCATGTGGCGGGCCATGCCATGAAACACATCTAAAGAAGCACTCGTTTTGGTGTGTAGCATCTGTTGCTGGTTTAACGGAGGCCCAGAATTGTGACAGAACAAAAATATGAGACAGTACATTTCGACGTGCGGCTCAGCAATAGTGGTCAGATGGGTTTGCAGTGTTTTCACCTATCTGTGATATCCAGGTGGATCCTCTAGTCCCTCTAGCCTCAAATTCTTCATTTTGAAATCACGAAAGAATAAGTCTCTTGGGCGCACAAACTGAGGCACGAAAATAGCGATCTCCCCGTGGACAGACGGGGTCAGTTTATCGAGCTGGGCGACCGCCCCATGAGGCCGAAACAGCCGATCACCGCTCAGATTTTGATCAATGCTGCCGTCGCGTACATGAATGCGATGCCGCCCAGAAACCCGACCAGTACGACTGGTGACATCAGCGCTGCCTGCCTGTCGGCGTTTTGACGGACAAGGTAGGCGCTGACCTCGACCATGACTTGCAGGATCGCACCCGCTCCGACGGCGAGTGCCAGTGCCGACCATTGCGGCGCATAGGCAAGGCTGCCCGCCCACATTCCGAGGATGGCCGGGCCACCGGCGAGCAGGGTCAGGGCGGCAAACGTCCAAAGGTTCGGCCGGGCACGAAGCATCGGGGCGGCGATGCCGATGCCCTCGGTGACATTGTGTAAGGCAAAGCCTAGGACGAGGAAAGTTCCAAGCCCCGCCGATCCGGCGGCGAATGCGCCGCCGATTGCCAGCCCTTCGCCGAAGTTGTGAAGCCCGATCCCAAGGGCGATGTAGAACGCAAGCGCGATGCCTTCCGGATTGCCGCGCCATCGCCCGATAGCCATCAATAGAAGAAAGCTTGCAAGCGCCGACAGCCAGACCATGGCAGAACCTTGGAATATCGCGGCCGCTTCTGCCGATAGCTCCAGTGCCTCGGATATGGTGTCGATCAGCAGGAAGGCCAGCAACCCGACCGTCAGCGCCAGCAGAAAGTTCATTCCCCTTCGCCCGACGCCCTTCATGGCCGGATAGAACATCAGGCCAAGCGCTACCGGCAAAAGGCCGACGATCGCCCCGATCACCGCCTGGAGCCGAAGTTGCCCCCAGGTGGGACTTGGCGTCGAGACGGCGACCCCGATCTCATGCCCGAAGGTCGCGCCCGTGTTGGTCAGCAGGTTGACGTGATGGGCCTCGCCGAGAACCCACGGATAGGGAATTCGCAACCAGACCGCTTCGCCCCGGGCAATCGGCCCCGCGGGCTCCTGCGTGAAGGTCCAGTAGGCGTCGTCCACTGCGACTTGCGCGACCACCATTGCTTCCGATCCGCCGGCGCGCACCCTGAGCGAAATCCCCGACCCGTCAAGGATCGTCCGTTCGACGGTCAGCGCCTCGACCGGGGGCGCGCCGTTATTGAAGCCGCGAAGGGGATCGAGCGACGCAATCCAGACAAAGGCGCCCAGCATGGCAGCCAGTGGCGCTAGCACCAGAAGCAGGCGGGTCTTCGGCGGGCGGCTGTGTTGGGTCTGATCGGTCATGCTCCGGCCTCCCGCACGTCGAAAAAGCCCATCCAGCCAAGTTCGGTGAACTCGGCCTGGTGGGCATGGAACATGTACAACCCATCCTCGTGATCGGCGAAGCTGAACTCGAGGATGCCGCGCTGCGCCTGACACTGCATAATCACATCGACCGTGCGCAGGGTCGGCGTGAGCTGGGTGCCGGTGTCGTAATAGTCGAAGAAATTCCCATGCAGGTGGAACGAGTTGATCGGATCGAACTCGGTCGCATTCATGAGGTAGATACGTACCGGGCGCGACTTGTCGATCCGGATCGGCGCGTTCATGTAAGCTTGGCCGACCGTGTTTACCGCATAGACCTCGTTCTCACCATCGAAATTGGTGTCAAAGCCGTTCATCACCATCGCCAGTTCCTGCCATTCGGCGTTTTCCGGGCTGCCCAGCACACGCGACGCCGCAACGGCCGCAAATTCGGGGTGGCGCGCCGGATCTGGATCGACCACGAACAGGCCGTACATGCCCTTGTGCATGTGCCGTTTCAGCGGCAGCGCGTGGCAATGATAGAGATGACAGCCGAAGGGCTTGGCATCGAACTCATAGACGAACTCCTCGCCCGGATCGATCAGCCCGGCGCCTTGAACGCCGTCCATTCGCGCCGAGTGAATGCCGTGAAAATGCATGGAATGCGGGTGTGACCCGAGGTTGCGAAAGACGATCCTCAGTCGTTCGTCCTCCTTCGCTCGCAGGGCGGGGCCTGGCACGCGGCCGTTGAACGTCCAGGCGGGAAAGAAAACGCCGGGAGCGATCTCGATCTCCACGTCGATGGCGTCCACCTCGAACGTTCGCAACGTGCGCCCATCCGGCAGGACTTCGGTGCGACCGATCTCCCAGTCGGTCAGCATGGCCGTCGGGTCGAACCCGTTCCGGGCGTGGTCGACCTGGCCGACCATCGTCATGTTGCCATGCGCCATGCCACTGTCATGGGCCGAATACGGATCGACCGCCCCGCCGGGCATAGCATGCCCCGCCATCGGGTCGGGCGTTGCCTGGGATTGCGCGCGGCTCGCGGCCACGGCCGCTCCGCCGGCAGCCACCAGACCGCCGACCAACAACGCGCGTCGCGACGCCGATACTGGCTCCGTGACCATCGCAGGTGGCGCTGTGGGCCGAGATGTCTCCACGGCGGACGACACATCGCGCCCTCGCTTGCTGGTATCGACAGGCATGGACGTTGTCCCCTCAGATGACACGCAGGCCAAAGTCCCGGCGCAAAAAGTTAGCTTCGGCTAATAATCATCGCTTAGGCTTTACGAGTCAATCCCGATCGTGCGAGGGTGACGGCATGACGGATGATGAGAACCTTGATCCAACCGAGGCAGAGGCACGTGCGGTCGAATCCCGCGCCGAGGCCTTCATCGGTGTGCGCGAAGCGCGGCGCAGCGAAGTGGCGGAAGATTATGTCGAACTGATCGCCGAACTCATCCACGAGAACGGCGAGGCCCGGCCGGTCGATATCGCGACACGGATGGGCGTGACTGCGCCGACGGTCGCAAAAACACTTGGCCGTCTGGCGCGGGACGGCTTGATCACCCGTGCGAAGTATCGCTCGGTATTTCTGACCGAGGAAGGCCGGGCGCTCGCCAAGGAATGCAGGCACCGCCACGAGATCGTCTTGCGGTTTCTCCTGAGCCTCGGGCTCGACCCCGAGACGGCTGAACGCGATGCCGAAGGCATCGAGCACCATGTCAGCGAACGGACGCTTGCGCTGTTCGCGGCGTTTTCCCAGCGGTCATAGTCGGGTGGTTGCCGTTGAAGTAAGCGGGTTGACCTTAGACTTTAACTTACCAATCGAGGGGTCCTCGATGCAATGTTCTACAAATAGGCTGATAGGCGGTGTTAACCATTCTCCGGACGGACTTATTCCAAAGCTTCTGTGACGGGGATGCCAAGGGCGGTGTAGCTGTTGACGACTGCTAAGCGGAACTGAAGCTTCGCACCATGGCGGCCAAAGTCCGACGCGATGAGCGGCTGACCAAGCAGTTTCACACATTGCATCTTCGTCTCGGCGCGGCTTCGGCGGGGATAACCGCTCCATTGTCGCCAGAGCGCACAGCCCAGAGACTGCGATGCCCGTATGGCCTAATTACGAGCCGCCGCTACAGCTATGATCTCCATCCAAGCTTTGCGTTCTTACGGGGCGAAATAACGGAATGAGAGCCGGAGATGGCATCGTAGTATTTGCGAGTGGCGTAAGTTCCGTGTGCCGTGACGCTCCCGATCTCATGGTCGCGATATCGAAGCCGCTGTGCCTAAATTTCCAGACAATCTGCGATTTCACGAAGTGTCGCTGCGCAACTTCGGACCAGGTATCGTGCGAGCAGTTTTCTCCTCCCAAGCAAACTGGAAACTGCCAGGATCGCATGTTTGCTCACGAAAATTTGCCCTTGAACCTCTAGCCACTAGAAGTCCTATCTATTCAATGAGAACACATACCGTTCTTGCCATCAATCGCCGGCGGGAACCGAAAGGGTACAAAATGCTGACAAGACGACACTTCATTCAGACAACAACGGCGCTTTTTTCGGTGACCGGTCCCGGTATGGCTTTTGCCGACACTTGGCCCACCGAGGCTCAGAAGGCTGAATGGGACGCACAGGTGACGCCTCAGGATTATGTTGCCGAGACTTCCAACCCATGGGGATTGCACCCGCGGTTCCTACCGCAACGTGTGGTCGCGAAGGCCGGTCTCGTGCCGGGAGATATCCATGTCGACGCGGTCGCACGATATCTCTACCACATTGAAGAGGGTGGAACCGCGATGCGCTACGGCGTGGCGATCGCGCGGGGGAACCTCTACGAGCCGGGTGTCTATACAATCAAGCGCAAGGTCAGGTGGCCGCACTGGCAACCGACACAGAGCATGATCAATCGCGACCCCGAACTTTATGCTGACATTGCCGATGGCATGGAACCGGGACCGGAAAACGCGCTTGGATCAAGGGCGCTGTATCTTTACGTCGGGGATCGCGATACCCTTCTGCGCATCCATGGCACTCCGAGCCCACGGAGTATCGGTGGCCGCGCAAGTTCGGGCTGCGTACGGATGGTTATGGCCCATATCAATGACCTTTACCCGAACGTCGAGACCGGCTCTACGGCCTATCTTTACTCGGCGGAGGACAGCGTGACTGCCCGCAGCTAAGCCAAGCAGCGGTCGGCAAACGTAATTAAGTTTCGCGAGGGGTGCAGATACGATTGCCGTTCGCCGTGCGCAGCGGCAGCAAGGTTGTTTCTACGGGGCCGCTGTGTTCGTACCAGTAGCACCCGTCTTCCGGTACCAAGCGCGCAGTTGCAACATCCTGATCCGGAGCAGCCATTGCAATCACGGCTTCGGGAACGTTGCCCCCCCGTTTTGCCGCGTCGCCCGGTCCAGTCGGCTGGACTGCGCACCCGGCCGTGAGCGACAGCGCCACTGCGACCATCATTTTTTGCTTCAGAATCAAAACCCGCATCAAGCTTCCTTTCATGTCTGTTTTTCTCTCCAGCGGCTCTTCATGCCTCAAGGCGTGATGGAGCCGGTCACCGCATCCTCTAGCAATAAATCAAACTGAAATACCACCGTATTTTGCTCTTGAAGCTCTAGCTACTGTAGGGGCTATTTCATGGTAAAGCACCCGAATCCAGAGGTCCATTCATGCCGTCCGACACCCATCGTCACGACCACGATCACGCCGAAGATGCCCAGACAAGCGGCGGCAGCTGCTGCGGGAGCGCCAGAACGTGCGGCGACACCGTTCCGGCGACCCCCGCGCCAGCGGGCGGGCGCAGTTTTCAGGTGTCCGGCCTCGATTGCGCCGAGGAGGTAGCAATCCTGAACAAGGTGGTCGGCCCGAAGATCGGCGGGGCCGAGCATCTTGCGTTCGACGTGATCAATGGACGGATGACTATTCTCGACAGCGCCAAGAGTGTATCGGACGGCGAAATTGCAGAACTGGTCGCAAGCACCGGCATGACCGCCAAGCCTTGGGATGCCGAAAACGCGTCGGTCGACCAGGCGGCCCATCTTGCACGCCAGCGGCTGTTTACGTCGCTCAGTGGCGGCTTCTGGGCCGCGGGATTTCTGTGGCACATCATCGAGACCGGCATGGGGGGGGCACTCGGCCTCTTCGCAGGGCACGGCGAAGCGCCGATGCCACTGGTCGAGGCAGGGTTATTCGCGGTTGCGATCCTGTTCGGTGTTTGGCTCGTGGCGGCCAAGGCATGGTCGTCCGCACGGCGGCTGTCGCCCGACATGAACCTGCTCATGGTCGTCGCAGTCGCGGGTGCAATTGGCCTCGGCGAATTTTTCGAGGCGGCGACGGTCGCGTTCTTCTTCTCGCTCTCGCTTTTCCTCGAAAGCTGGAGCGTCGGGCGTGCGAGGAATGCGGTTTCAGCTCTGCTGGACCTGGCGCCGCCGACGGCAAGAATTCTTTATGATGACGGTTCGGAAGCGGACGTACCGGCTTCCGCGGTTGCTATCAACGCACGTTTCGTCGTGCGCGGCGGAGACCGCATCCCATTGGATGGTGAGGTTGTCGATGGGGCAGGGGCCGTCGATCAGGCGCCAATCACCGGAGAGAGTGCGCTGGTCCCAAAGGAACGGGGCGACGAAGTCTATGCCGGTACGATCAACGGCGAAGGCACACTTACGGTGCGCGCCACGAAGGCCGCCTCGGACACCGTGTTGGCCAAGATTATCCGCATGGTCGGCGACGCCCATGCCCGCCGCGCGCCGGTGGAGCAGTGGGTGGCGAAATTCGCCCGCATCTATACGCCTATCGTCATGGCTCTCGCCATTGCAATTGCCCTGCTGCCGCCGCTCATTTTCGGTGGGGCCTGGGATTATTGGTTCTACAATGCACTCGTGCTGCTGGTGATCGCCTGCCCGTGTGCTCTGGTCATCTCGACACCGGTCTCCATCGTCGCCGCACTCACCGCCTCAGCGCGGGCCGGAGTGCTGATCAAGGGCGGTGCATATATCGAGGCACCGGGTAAGACCACTGCACTGGCCATGGACAAGACCGGCACGATCACCATGGGCGAGCCCGAGGTGGCGGCGGTGCATCCGCTGGGCAAAGCATCGGCGCAAGATCTGATGGCCCTCGCCGCTGGGCTGGAGGCACGTTCCTCGCATCCCTTGGCGCGCGCCATTCTCGCGCGGGCAGAAGCCGACGGCATCAAGGTATTCGCCGCGGAAGATACCCGAACCGTTCCGGGCAGGGGACTTGAAGGACGCACAGACGGCCGGTCGATCTGGCTGGGGTCGGACCGGTTTGCCGAGGAGAAGGGTTTCGGCGACGCCATTCCGAAGGATTTGCGCGACCGCATCGAAGGGGCTGGCAGCACCCTTGTTGCCGTGGGCGACGACACCGGCGTCACCGGCATCCTGGAATTGCGCGACCGTATCCGCCCCGATGCCAAGGGCATCGTGGCACAGCTCCACGCGCAGGGCGTGAAGACCATCGTCATGCTGACGGGCGACAACGAGCGGACAGCGCGCGCTGTTGCAGCCGAGGTCGGCATCGACGAGGTCCGTGCCGAGCTTCTGCCCGAAGACAAGGTGACAGCTATCGAAGAACTGGTCGAAACGCATGACATGGTGGCCATGATCGGCGACGGGGTCAACGACGCCCCGGCCATGGCGCGCGCGCATTACGCCATCGCAATGGGTGCCGTTGGTTCGGACGCGGCAATCGAGACGGCGGATATTGCCCTGATGACAGACGACCTCGGGAAGGTGCCTTGGCTGATCGGTCATTCGCGCCGGACAATGTCGATTATCCATCAGAACATCGGCATTTCCTTGGCGACCAAGGGCGTTTTCGTTGTCGCTACCGCGTTCGGACTGGCATCGATGTGGGGCGCTATTGCAGCCGACGTAGGAGTGTCATTGCTGGTGGTGGCCAACGCCCTGCGCCTGCTTAACAGCCAAGAGGCCAAGGCGCCGCCGTCCGGCGGTGAACAGGTTGGCGAAGGCTTGGCCAAAGGGGCGCTGGCACATGGTCATTGAACTGGGAGAACGCGGAAAGGAGCCGAGACGGGACATGAGCGTGAAGGGCAGGATGATGTGTCCGGTTTGCGAGGTGCCCTTGAGTATGACAGAACGCCAGGGGATCGAGATCGACTTTTGTCCCGATTGCCGGGGTGTCTGGCTCGACCGAGGCGAACTGGACAAGATCATCGAGCGTTCGGCACCTGATGTGGCGCCTCAGCGGGTGCCTGAGCCGCGCGGCTACAACGATGATCGCGGCTACCGGCGCGGAAAACACGGCGGCGGCGACGGCAAGCACGGCTATCGCCGCAAATCCTGGCTTCACGAGTTGTTCGATTAAGGCCTGCCGTGGCTCCCTGCCGGTCGCCCTCAAGGCGCTGCGGTAGGCCCGCAAGGCATTCAGCGGTGAGCAGGTTGGTCCAGCGATGGCAAAGGCCGCGCTTGCCCACGGACATTGATCACGCAGCATTTGCAAGGTAATGTAGTGTCCATATCAGCCCTCACGAAAGAGGCATCGAGCAGTGAAAACCATCCGATTTCCCCGCCGCGCCGTCCTGCTGGGCGGGTTGGCAGCGTTTTTGTCTGGCTGTGCCAGCAAGTTCCGCAGCTATGGCGGACCCGAGGTGACCCGTGTTCGGCTTTACAAGGGGCAGCGTTTGCTTGTTCTGGACGGAGCCGATCGCGTATTGCAAACCTATCCGGTCGGGCTGGGTTTCGCTCCTGAGGGTCACAAGCAATTCGAGGGAGACGGCCGGACCCCTGAGGGCGCTTACGTAGTCGATAAGCGCAACCCCGACAGTACGTATCATCTTTCGGTTGGCATCTCCTATCCGAATGAGGCCGACATCGCCTTTGCTGAAGCGCAGGGCCTTTCCCCCGGCGGCGACATCTTCATCCATGGTGGTCCACGCCCCGGCATCGACCCAACGGACGTCCGCGACTGGACAGCTGGCTGCATCGCGGTCACAGATCGGCAGATCGAGGACATCTATGCAATGGTGAAAGACGGAACACCGATCGACATCTACGCCTGATGGGAGGAGATGATCTTCCGTCAGATCAGGCAAATCGTCGGCACAGGGCCACGTTGATCGCTTCGATGGCGATCACGGCCAAAGTGACGCTCGCCGCCGTGGGGCAGCGCAAGCACCCGGTACGCGTAAGGACACTACAATATGTGTCCAGCCATGGCAGTGGCGCAACAGGCGGGCCCTAGCGGAGAAGAATACGTCTGGTCTCATGTCGAATTCAATCTATCCGAGGGCATAGACGATGGTCACGACGGTAATCATGCCAACCATGAACATGGAGAATGCGCCAAGTGCGAGCGTACGGCCCATGTCCCGGTTCGGCTTCTCTACTTTCAGACGCAGTTCCTCCGCGGTTTCCGGAAACTCGAGCGCCGCCGCATTCGATTGGCGCATCAGGTCGTAGCGGGACGTCCAGCGCCGTTCCTCCGCCGCGTTCCAGCCGTTCAGCACCAGAATGATTGCCACGATGAGAACCATCGATGACGGGACCCAGATTACGTAGCCACCGATTGTCTCGTCAGCCAGGGCGCGAAGTCGACCATCGCTCGCTGCGATGATTTCTGATCCATAGAGGGGCACATCCTTGAGCGTTGTCAGGGAGCCTAGAAAGATGTTGGAAACGATCACCACGAACCCTGACATCAGCCGAGCACCGCGCCGCGCTCCTTCAGGTGGATCGCGCAGATCGAACAGCAAAGCAAAGTACCAAAGCCCAGCCAGCACCATAGACAGATGTGCCAGCGCTTCCATCGCTGCAATACGTTGTGTAAGGGCGTAAATCATCGGGATTTGCCAGACGAAAAGCGCACCAATCAACAAGGAGGTGGCAGATGCAGGAAGCGCCAAGAATCGCGGGATGCGCGCACGCCCAATCGCGGCAAGGCGTCGGCGCCATTCCCTTTTCAACCCGGCTTGAAGGCCAAGCCAGGGCTGAGAAACCGCGATAAGAAGCGGTCCTACCAGTCGCAGAAGAAGATGCTCGACCTGATGTACGGAAAATAGACTGTGCCCCAATGGCGCGAGCGGCCCATTCGTCGCGACGAGGACGGCCGCGAGGCCGACAAAGAAGGCGGTTCGACGCCAACCAGAAACCCTTCCGAGACAGCGAGCGTGTATTTTGAGCCCACGCAAAAACAGCCATGCTGTAAGACCGACAACAATGAGCGACACCGGTGACAGCACATAGCCGAAAGGGTCGTAAAGGAAGAAGAAGTTCGTGATCATTCGCTCTGGCCCTCGCTCATCCGAGGGTTGTCGGAGGTAGCCGGTGTGAGCCGCGATATCCCGGAAGCGCCGCCACGGGCCAGTGACAGATCGGTCGACATGGTGAGGTATTCGCCTTGTATCCACGAGGGAAAGAGATTGTCGTAGAATCGAGATAGCGGATGTCCCGACTGTCCGGCGGGCGAGATGTAGTATGATCCCGCTGCTTCCGATATCGACATGACCGTCTGAAAATTGCTTCCGGCACTCACAAGGAATGGACGGTCTTCTTCAACACCAAATGACGTCAAGAATTGCGTAAAGGGATCGCCTGAGATCGGCGCTTGAAGGGACAGCAGGTCGGTCAGCAACCCACGTGAACTGATCGGCGACCACTGCATGTCCAATGTATGCTCCTCCCCCCAGGTCCAGGTCGAAAGATCGCGCCCATATCGATCGACCAGCCAGCCAAGGGCATCATCCAAGGCCACTCGAACCTGCTTCTCACATGTCTCTCGAGGTGACGATGGACGGATGTCGCACCAGATCGCGCTGCCGCGACGATCGCTGAGTACCGCATAAAGAAAGTCCGGGTTCGGACGGGTCCAGAGTTGCTTCGCTATCGGAAACTCGTCTTTCAAAATGCGCTGCTGCAGAGCCCAGACCCAGGTCCAAAACAGCAGAGGTTCCGGCGAATATCGATCCATTTCGCCATTCCACGACGCAAGCCTGTCCAGTAGCTCACGACGAAGGTCGTCTGTATCGGTGCCTTCGATGCTGTCTCTGGACTGCACGAACCAAAGCTCTTTCGCCATCAGGGGCAGGAGGGTTCGCGCCACGGAACTTACGGTGTCCCTTTGAACACCCATGACGCCTTCTGTCGAGAAGATCGATTGCCGCGTTTCAAGCTCCGCCAGTCGAATGTCGCGAAATGACGACGCCCGTACGGCTTCCTCTTTTGGCCAACGGTCAACGGTCTCTCGATCAATTACCAATGCCTCCATGCCCTTCGGCAACATGTCTGCGGCAACTCTAGTGGCATCGTTCGCGTCGGCTGAACGCGCAAACAGCTCCAGCATCGTCAGGAAACCTGCCGTCTGCATGGATGATGGCCCCCCTGGCGCCTCCTCGTCTGGCACGGGAAGTGACCGGAAGGCCCAGGCGACGCGCGCGTTGCGGCCAACAATAGCGAAAGGTACGCCCGGCATTGTGGCCCCTATGGCCGGCCCCGTCGAAAATTGAAGATCGGCGAGATACCATTTCGAGGGAAGCGACAGGGAACCGCTGATTTCGGCGGCGAGAATTGGCGTCCCGGTAGCGGTTCGGTCACCGTCCATCGCCCACGCATTGAGTCGCTGCTGCGGATCAGTCGCAAGTAGTTCGGGCACTCTCGGGCGATCCGTCGGTATAATGGCACCTGATATACTCGGCATTCCTTCCCGTGCGCTTCCCGGTCGCAGGCCATTCAGGAAAGACCGGGCAATCCTCAGGCTATCGCCGGGTGTCCAGGCCGCGATCGACCGTTCGTCTGCGATCAGCAGCTCCGGAGAGCCTCTGCCACGCCCGCCTTCCGACACAAGCTCGAGCCACGCATTGACGCCCGCGGCATAGGACGCGAGCGCGTCTGAGACCGCTGGCGCAACGGACAATGTCTCATCGGATGGCCACGAAGCTTCCGCTTTTCGCCTTGCCCTTAACAGTTGACCGAGCCTGTCTTGGGCGTGAACGAAGCCGATCGCGAAGTAGACATCTGCAGCGGAAGTTGCGGAGATGTGCGGGACTGCCGAAGAATCTCGCAGAATGTCGACCGGTCCGCCTAAGCCTGCGACCGTGAAGTCCTCGTCGTAGTCGGGAACGGATGCGCTCAGCAGAAAATAGACCAACCCGGAACCAACCGATACCGTGATGCAGATTGCCAGAAACCCGTACAGCAATATGTTGAAAAGCCGTCTCATGTCGGTGCTGTTTCGAAACCCTTCTTAAAAAAAGATGCGCAAGAGGACCACCGATATGAAATAGGTGAGAAGACCGAAGGCGATCGCCGAACTCGCCGCATACTGGAGGATATCCAGCCGGTTTCCTTTTCGGCGTCGCGCCAGATATCCACCCCAGATCGCACCCGCGACAATGCCCGCGATTAACAGCATGACTTTTTCTCCGTTCTTGTTCTCTTGTTGCACCGGTGTGTGCCAATCAGACCTGCAGCCAGTCCCACGGTCCAAGTAGTGAAGATGAGAGCCAGCAGCGCCCAGTCGCCGAAGCGCGCATAGAGCGTTGGCGGATGAGCAGAGGGCAGAGCCGCATCTATGACACCGGTTTCTCCATTGCCGAGCCGCGCGACGAGGTCACCGTTTGCGTCGATGATCGCGGAGATCCCTGTGTTTGCGGCCCGGACGATGGGAAGCCCTTCCTCGACAGCGCGCATGCGTGCTGAGGCGAGGTGCTGCTCCGGTCCAATGCTGGTTCCGAACCAAGCATCATTGGTCGCATTGAAAATCCAGTCCGGCCGGAACAGGTCGTCGACCACATGGCCTGGGAAGATGATCTCATAGCAGATCGCCACGGCGACCAGCGGCACACCCGGAAGCGCAAGCGTTCTCGGGCCCGGTCCGGGCGTAAAATCGCCCAGACCCGCCGTGAGCCGCTCGATGGGCAACCAGCTGCGGAATGGCACATATTCGCCGAAGGGTACGAGATGGTGTTTCGCGTATCCGGTCAGGATCTCGCCGGTCTCGTCAAATGCCTGAACCGTGTTGAAATATTGGATCCCATCCTCACTCCGTACACGGTCCGGCACCCCGGTGAGCAGCACGCTGCCTTCCGGTAGCGCAGCGGCAATGCGGGCCTGCGCCTCCGTATCCTCATCGAGGAAACCCGGAAAGGCGGTTTCCGGCCAGAGAAGAACGTCGAAATCGCCGCGCCGGGTTGAAAGCTCAAGATAGCGCGCGAAGGTCGCCTCGCGGTTCTCGGGCGCCCATTTCTCCTCTTGTGGAATGTTGCCCTGGACGATGCGCAAATCGACACCGGGTGGCTGTTGTGCATCCGACTGGAGGCGAAGCGTGCCGACAGCCCACATCGTCGCTATGCCGGCCAGCGCCATGAGCGAAATGGTCAATCGTTGCCGCCCGGACGCCATGGCAGCCGCGCCGGGGAGTACCGCAACGAACACGGTGAGAAAGCTTAACCCATAGCTTCCGACCCAGGCGGTGGGCTGGCGAAAAGCGGCGTAATCGACCAGAGCGTAGCTGGCGAGGTTCCACGGAAGTCCTGTCAAAACGTGACCTCGCAACCACTCGGCAGCGGTCCAGGAGGTCGCGAACAGGAGGCAGGCCAAGAGACTGCCCATGGCTCCGCGCCGCGCGATTTCGGCAAAAAGCGCGGCGGCAATGGCTGGGAAAATCGCGAGACCTGCGGACAATCCCGCGACCGCCGGGATCGCCATCGTCCCAAACCGCTCGGCCTCGACGTAGAAACTTTCCGCGATCCACGAAATCCCGAAACCGAACTGGCCAAGACCAAACGCCCAGCCGACGAGGAAAGCGCGCCCGAAGGAGAGATCGCGAAGACCGACAAACAACGCGGAATAGGCAATGGGAACAAGCAAGAGAAGCGAGAAAGGCGGGAAAGTCAGAACGGTCAGCGCCCCGGCGACGAAACCAAGCGTCATCCGCGAAAGAAAACGGTGGCGCAGAGCGATGCGGTTCAGAATTTCCGGCTTCACGACTTGATCGAACGCCGCGCGCTGATCCATGCCGCGGCGAGCAAGAGCCCCACGCCACTGACGACAAATACATCGGCCAAGTTGAAGGCAGGCCAATGTGTTGTGCCAATGTAGAAATCGAGAAAGTCTGTTACAGCCCGATACCGCACACGATCGATGACATTGCCCAGGGCTCCGCCAATGATCGCGCCATAGGCAAGTGTTTCGACCGCATTTTCGGCGCGAAACAGCATAACCCCTAGCCAAACACAGATGGCAAGAGCGAGAGCGATGAGGCTCCACCACGGAGCGCCGCCCAGCATCCCGAAAGTCACGCCGTCATTACGATAAAAGACGAGGTTGAATCCCGGAAACACGGAAATCCCGGCGCTTAAAGTGGCGGCATTCGCAACAACAATGGCTTTGGTGATCTGATCAATCGCGAACGCAGCAAGTGCTGCGAAGACGCCGATCATCGGAGATACCTTGTTTAGTGACATTGCCTCATCCCAACCAGACATCAAGGAACAGCATCAGAACGAGCCCGACTGCGAGACCGAGCGTCGCCCTGTTCTGATGGCCGCTGCGATGGGTTTCGGGGATGATTTCGTGGCTGATGACGTAGAGCATCGCTCCCGCGGCAAAGGCCAGTCCCCATGGAAGCAGCGGTTCCGACAGTGTGATGATCCCGGCCCCGAACAGGCCGCCAATCGGCTCGACCATGCCCGTTAGCGCCGCGATGCTCCAGGCGCGCAGCTTCGGATATCCCTCGCCCAGCAGAGATACAGCAACGGCCAATCCTTCGGGCGCATTCTGAAGCCCGATGCCGACAGCAAGCGGCAGACCGCCCTCTATACCTCCGGATCCGAAGCCGACCCCGACCGCGAGGCCTTCGGGGAAGTTGTGGATCGTGATCGCGATGATGAACAGCCAGACCCGCCGCAGAGACGCCGCTTCGGGTCCTTCGCGTCCTGTCTTGAAGTGCTCGTGCGGCAGCTTTTCGTTCATCAGCGCGACAGCCCCCATGCCCAGAAGGATCGAGACGCATACGATGGCCGCAGGCATCGCGCCGTTTTCGAATATTGGCTCTGCCGCATCCAATGCCGGGATGATCAGCGAAAAGAACGAGGCTGACAGCATGACACCGGCGGCGAAGCCGAGCGACAGATCGCGCGTGGCCCGAGACGGGATGCGCCCGAACAGCACGGGAGCTGCTCCGACTGCTGTGAGCGAACCGGCGGCGAGACTTCCGAGAAAGCCGAGCGTTATCGGAGACAGATTTTCCATGGGCGGGCCAGATTATCCTTCGGCGTAGCTCGAAAAGACTTCCGTCGACCCGTCCTTGCGGATGAGGAAGACATCATAGGCCTCGCGGTCGTCTTCTGGCCCCATGCCGGGCGAGCCGTAGGGCATCCCCGGAACGGCGAGGCCGACGGCGTCCGGGCGCTCCTCGCGAAGGCGGCGGATGTCAGCGGCTGGGACATGGCCTTCGATCACGTAGCCATCAATGAGCGCGGTGTGGCAGGAGACCATGCGCTGCGGCACGCCGTTGTCGAGCTTGAAGCGAACCAGCGCCCCACCGAACATGTTCTCGCCCTTCGGCGCAAACCCGTTTTCTTCGAGATGGTTCATCCACGAGAGGCAGCAGCCGCAACCGTTCGTCTTGCGGACGTCGATCGCCGTTGCCTCTGCGAGGGCCTGTGCCGCCGGGAACAGGGCGAGCGTGATGGCAAGAGCTTGGGTCATACGTTTCATGGGTCAGAGCCTTTCGGTTGTCGTTTTGGCAATCTCGCTGCCGAGGTTTTCATTCAGAAGCGCGCGCGCCTCGGCCAGGCGGTAGAGCGCGGCGGTATCATCCGCTTCGCTCTCTGCTGCTTCGGCGAGCCGGTTGTCAGAGAGGGGGTCAGTCGGGCGCCCATCCACGAGAACTTCGTAGTGCAGGTTCGGACCTGTCGCCGTGCCAGTCGCGCCGACGCGGCCGATCACATCTCCCGCCGCAACGCGTTGGCCTTGTGCCAGGTCTTCCGGCACGGCGCTCAGATGCGCGTAGCGCGTCATGGTGTCGGAGCCGTGCAAGATTTCAACCACGCGACCATATCCGCCGCGCCAGCCGATGAAATTGACCCGCCCCGGTGCCGTCGCTTGAACCGGTGTCCCACGTGCCGCTGCGAAATCGACGCCGGTGTGCATCCGGACGTTGCCAAAGACCGGATGCGTTCGGCGCCCGAACACCGAGCTGAGGCGCGCACCCTCGACCGGCTGTGCGAAGACGCGCAGCACCTCGCCATCGACGTAGATCGTCGCCTGACCGCTTCCGTCGTCAGGCCATACGATCTCATAGAGCGAACCGCCGATCTCCAATGCCGCGAAGGCAAGATCGGGTTGTCCGATCCTGTCCTCGCCGACCCGCGCCTCGCGCCAGAGAAGCCTTAGTGTCTCGCCACCGGCCATCTCGCGGCGGAAATCCACGGTCCCACCCAGCATCTGCGCAAGGTCCACCGAAAAACGGGCGGGTATGCCGGCTTCGTCGAGTGCCGCGAAGATCGAGCTGTCGATCACGGCTTCGCCGGCAAGGGTTAAGATCTCCGGATCCGGAGCCACGACCTGCGTGGACAACTGCTCGCCGAAAACCACCTCGATCCGCACTCCGTCCTCGACGGCGAGTGAGACGATGCGGGGGCTGCCGTCCACGGTCGAAGCGACAGTGACCGAGTGCCCAGGCCGCAGCCGTCGCAGATCGTATTCCGCGCCAAGCGCGAGGGCAACTTCGGCTCTGTCAGGTGCCGCAAGTCCAGCTTCGGACAGCAAGAAATCGAGCGTCTCGCCAGGTGCAATGTCGCGCGACCACGTCGACAACGGTGGCTCGATCGCCCTTACCGGCCTGTCGGCAAACGCGACCTGCAGAAGGGGTAGGGGGCCGAGGTCGGGTGCATCCTCTGCCCATGCCGTCGCGGGCGGCGTCACGAGGATGTCAACGTTTCTAAAGGCTTCAGGACCTTGGGGCATCCAGCCACCTGCCTGAGCAAGTTCCGGTGGCGCGGGTTCTTTCGACATGAAATCAGAGATGGCGATAGCCGCTCCCGAAACCGTCCCCGCAATTGCGACACAAGCCGCCAAAGTTCTGAGCCTCATGTCGCCCCCTCCATTTCTTCTGCCAGCGCGCGGCGAATTTTCGGCACCGCGAATTCTCTGGGTTCGTGATAGTCGATCATGGTGACGAACCGCCCAGAGGCTGCGAATAGGAAGACGCTCGCGGTGTGGTTCATCGTGTAATCGCCGCTTTCCATCGGCACCCGCACGTAGGTGGCGCGGAAGCCGTCCGCGACGCGCGCGATCTGCTCTTCCGGTCCCGTCCAGCCACGTATCCCAGGATGGAAGTAGCCGACATATTCGGCCATCGTTTCGACAGTGTCGCGCTCGGGATCGACCGTGATGAAAACCACGTTCATCTCGTCGGCCTCGCCTCCCAGATCGTCGAGCCATCCCGAAATGTCCGAGAGCGTGGTCGGGCAGACATCGGGACAGTAGGTGAAGCCGAAGAACGCCATCGTCGGGCGACCGATCAGGGTTTCTGGCCCGACCGCGTTGCCCTCATGATCCGTCAGACGGAAATCCATCTCGGTCAGGGCGACAGGCCGCTGCCCGACAGGTTCCGGTCCATCGACCTGCCACCAACCGACGAAGAGCATCAGGGCGACCGCCCCGACACCAGCCGCGCCGTACCCCAAGATCGCCCGTCGCCGCATCAGTCCTCTGGCCCCCGCGCGGCTATTCCGAGGATCGGCACCTCGACCGTCACTTCGCCTCCGTCGTCGAAAAGCAGGGTCAGCGGAAAGGTGTCCCCTTCCGTCATCGGTTCTTGTAGCCGCATCAGCATTGCGTGCAGGCCCCCCGGTTCGAGCGCGACGCTCTCGCCCGGGGCGATCGCGATCTCCCCCGCCGGGCTCATGGAACTTACACCTTCGGCATTTGTCTTCGTCTCGTGGATTTCGGGCATCATCGCGAGCGGTGTGGCAAGGCCGGTCAGCGTCACTGGCTCGTCGCCAGTGTTGCGGATCGTCATGTAAGCGGCCCCGGGACGGTTCATCCCGATGGAGGCGCGGGACCACGCGTTCTCGACGACCACATCCTCGGGTCCGGCCAGCGCGGGCACCGAGAGCCCTCCAAGGGTCAAAAGCGCCGCCAGTGTGCTGGTCAAAATATACTTTTTCATCGTTCTGATCCTGCCCGTTGTATTCAGCTTTGCGCGGCAGCGACTTCGGCGGCCACCAGACGACGCAATTCTGCCTCCCCGAATGGATCGAGCGGCTTGCCGTTCACGAAGAATGTGGGCGTCTGGCGAATTCCCACGGTCTCGACGTCAGCACGATCCTGGTTCAGGATCGCCACGACATCGGGTGCCAGCATTTGCGTGCGCGCGGCCTCGGCATCGAGTCCGGCCGTGGCGGCGATCTGAAGGATCAAGCCAGGCGCCGGGGCACCGTGCGACGCCCATCTCGGCTGTTCCCGCAGAACGGCCTCAAGCACCGGCACGTAAACGTCCTGCATGCGCGCCGCCTCGAGCACGCGGATCGCTTCCTCGGATGCCGCGCCGTGGAAGGGCGTGTAGCGGATCACGACGCGGACAGCATCCCCATGCTCGGCCATGATGTCCTTCACGATGGGATGAAAGGCGCGACAGGCCTCGCAGGCCGGATCGAAGAATTCGACGATCGTGACGGGCGCCTCCGCAGGTCCGAGGATGGGCGAGTAGGGGCGGATCATCGCCTCAGCAAGTTCCGGAGCAACAGGCTCCGCTTCGGCCACCGGGCCGGGGCGGGTTGCAAACCAGGTGGCTCCGCCGAAACCGGCGACGCCGAGGGCGAGAACGGACAGGATCAGGCCGCGTCGGTTCATGTTCGTGTGTCCTTCAATGAAAGGGCCGACAGCGCCCCGATCAGCGCGAAGGCGACGAGCGCCATCAGCGGGATAGGGACGCCGAAGACCAGTTGGTTGTCATCGGTGCAAGAGGGGCCGGTGGCCGTGCAGGGCTGGATGCGTTCGGGAACAAGACCGACGTACAGCCCCATGTGCCACAGGGCGACTGCGCCGCCGCCAAGCGCCAATGCGATGCCGTAGCGCCCCACACGGCCGTCCCGCCACCACAGGCCCAGCCCGAGGATAATGGCCAAGGGGAACATGAAGGCGCGCTGGAACCAGCACAGCACACAGGGCGTCTGCCCCAGCACCTCGCCGATAAAAAGCACGGCAAGCGAGGCGACGAGCGCGATGATCCACGCCAGCCCGAGGGCTGTTTCTCCGGATATGCGGTTCATTTCGGTCAAATCCTCTCTTCCAGATCGGCGAGGATCTCTTTGGCGGAGGTGCCGTAGGGCCACGAGTCGGCGAAGCCTGCCTCGGGGTCGAAGAGGAACAGATGCGACGTGTGGCCCATGGTGTACCCATCCGGCGCTGCGGCCTCTTCGACGCGCTCAAAGAAGATTGGAAACGTCTCGGACGTGGCGGCGATCTGTTCCGGCGTGCCCGTCAGCCCAATGATGCCCGCATCGAACAGCGGGACGTATTTGGCGAGTGCTGGGGGCGTGTCTCGTTCAGGGTCGATTGTTATGAAAATCGGCTGGACCTCGGCGGCATCGTCGCCCAGACCGTCCATCACCGCCGCGACCTCAGATAGGGTCGTCGGGCAGACATCGGGGCAGTTGGTAAAGCCGAAAAACACCAGCATCCAGCGCCCCGCAAAGTCCTCCTCGGTTTGAACCATACCCCGGTGATCTGTCAGTTCGAATTCAGCGAAAAAAAGCGGCTCGGCGTCAGTTCGGGCGCTGTCGACACGATAGTCAGACCAGAGCAAAAGCCATACGAAGGCAAGCGCTGCCACGCCTGCCAAAACCCAAAGAAATTTCTGTGCCGATGTAAGGGACAATCCTGTGCGCCTGTTTGTGATTCTTATTGCATGTGCGGATACATCCTCTAGCCGCTAGAGGTTCAAGCACGAAATCATGGTATAGCTTGAACTCACGCGTCTGTGAATCCGGCACTTGTTTATTCCGACGGCAAAACCTACACAAACTATATCTTTTTCATGGAGGCGAAAATGCTCACGATCGGTACGCTGTCAAAGAAGACCGGCACAAAGGTGCAGACCATCCGGTACTACGAACAGATTGGGCTCATGCCCGAACCTGGCAGGACCGAAGGCGGACAGAGGCGCTACGACAATGCACAGCTCGACCGACTATCCTTCATCCGCCATTCGCGACAACTCGGTTTCTCGCTCGATGCGATCCGCGAGCTGCTCGACCTCAGCGACCATCCCAACCGACCCTGTGACGAAGCCGATGCGATCGCGCGCCGGCAGCTCAAACAGGTGGAGCAGCGCATGGCCCGCCTGAAGGCGCTGCGCACGGAACTGAAACGCATGGTTCACGAATGCAGCGGCGGGCGGATGGGAGATTGCAAGGTGCTTGAGGTGTTGCGGGACCATTCGGAATGCCTGACCGAGCACGAGGAAATTGGGGCCTGAAGGAATTCAGCCAACATTCCGGCTGGAACGCAGATCAGCCGCAGAAGTTAATGTGTCGTACAACACAAGCTGGAACCACAAAATGGCCGCTAGACAAGATTCAATGGAGAGACGGACGCTTTGGATCGTTCTGGCGCTCAATATCGGTTTGGCCGTGGCCTTTTTCGCAACAGGCGCCTTCGGCGACTCAAGTGCCCTGATCGCCAACGGGCTCGATAACCTCTCCGACAGCTTCGTCTACGCGATCAGCCTTTTCGCTTTGTCCCGATCCGACAAATGGAAACGCGGGGCGGCGAATGTTTCCGGTGGGCTGCTGATCCTGTTCGCTGCAGGCATCCTCTACGATGCGTGGCGCCGCTACATCGGCGGGTCAGATCCGCTCGGGACGATCATGATCGCCATGGCCCTGATTGCTGCGGCCATCAACGCAGTCTGCGTCTGGCTGCTCGCTAAGCTCAAGGATCCGGACGTCAACATCCGCGCGGCCAACACCTTCAGTTACAACGATTTCGCCGCGAACCTCGGAATCGTCGTGGCTGGCGGCCTCGTCGCCTGGCTAGGAACCAACTGGCCGGACCTCGTCGTCGGCGTGATTGTCGCCGGGATCGCGGCCTGGGGAGGTATCGACATTCTGCGCGACGCACACGGCGAACACCACAAAGCAGTTCATACGGGAAAGTAAATGCGGGAGATTCTTTCTGAAAGAAAGGATTGAAGCTACAGTGACTATAGCAATTAGTCTTATTCCAAGACGATTCGAGGAGCGACCCGTTGCAGATGACCGACCCCCTACTTGTACCCACCAAACTACTGAATTTTGATGCCGCGCCTCTTGCGCATCTAATTGAGAACCGCAGCTGGCGCGGCTTATCCGAATACGATCAGATCGGAGCTGCCTATGATTTCGTTCGGAATGAAATCGCGTTCGGATACAATCGAGCTGACGACATCCCCGCATCCGAAGTGCTTTCCGACGGCTACGGGCAGTGCAATACCAAAGGCACGCTCTTGATGGCGCTGCTGCGTGGTGTCGGCATTCGTTGCCGGTTGCATGGGTTTAAGATCCACAAAGGCTTGCAGCGCGGTGTTGTCCCTGAGCTGGTGTATCCGCTTGCTCCGCAGGAAATTCTCCACTCATGGGTAGAGATCGAATATCAAGGTGCCTGGATCAACCTTGAAGGCTTCATCTTGGATGACGCTTTCCTCAATGTCCTGCAAACGTCATTCTCGGACACAGAAAGTCTCTGCGGTTATGGCGCGGGCACGGATTGCCTTGGCGCGCCTCCCGTTGCCTGGAACGGAGAAGATACCTACATTCAGAAAACCGGCATCCTGCAAGATTTCGGCGTGTTTGATACGCCGGACGCCTTCTATTTGTCCCATGAGCAATCCTTTGGATGGCTGCGTGGTGCCCTTTACCGTCATATCATACGCCACTGGATGAATGCGCGCGTACGTGGTTTCCGCAGCGGCCGCCTCAAGACTGACCGACGCGCGACACACGCGCATGAGGAGCCTGCCAATGCCGCATGACCATGGGCACGCGCATATCGATCCGGATTCTGGCGATCGGCGGGTTGCCATCGCCATCTGGGCAAACGGGCTACTTACCATTGCGCAAGTCGTTGGGGGCATATTCTCGGGCAGTCTGGCACTGATCGCCGATGCGCTGCACAACTTTTCCGATATGGCCTCGCTTGTCATTGCCTTCGCCGCACGCAAGATCGCGCGCCGCCCAGCCGATGAGCGCATGACCTTCGGCTATGGCCGGGTCGAAATCGTCGCGGCCCTAATCAACTACACCACCCTCATCGTGATCGGCTTCTATCTGATCTACGAAGGCGGCATGCGCATGATTGATCCACCCGAAGTCATGGGTTGGACCGTCGTCATTCTCGGTGGAATTGCGCTTGTGGTCGACACGCTGACCGCAATGCTGACCTATTCGATGCAGAAGGGCAGCGTGAACATCCGCGCGCTTTTTCTGCATAACCTGTCGGACGCGCTTGCTTCGGTCGCGGTTATCGTCGGTGGATCACTGATCATCCTTTACGACATGCGTTGGGTTGATCCTGCCATCACCATCGGCATCGCGCTCTACATCCTGTATCTGTCTTTCACTGAAATAGGCGGCCCAATCCGAACCCTGATGCTCGGGAGCCCGCCGGACATCGACAACGAGGCCGTCGTCGAAGCGGTGCGAAAAGTCGAAGGCGTCGCCGACGTCCACCACGTCCATCTCTGGCAAATGCAAGAGCACGAGGCTGCGCTCGATTGTCATGTCGTCGTGGCAGCCGAGGGGTGGTCGAAGATCGAAGAGATCAAGAGCGCGATCAAGAAGCGGCTGAAGGAAGAGTTCGGCATCAGCCATTCCAGTCTCGAATTTGAGCACGAGGATCGCGCTCATCAGAACGCCGATCTCTACGGTCACGGCAACGCAAGTGAAAAGGAGAAGACCAATGTTCAAGGAAACGCTGACCGAGCATGATGATGTCATCGGGCTCGTCTGCGAAGGCAAGTTGACAGAGGCAGACTTCAAGAAAATGCACGCGCTGCTTCATGAACGTCTTGGAACAACCGATAATCCGGGTCTGGTTCTCGACCTTACAAGTTTCGAGGGCTACGAAGAGCCTTCGGCGATCTTGGAAGATCTGAAGATCGACACCGCCCACGTGAACGATTTCCGTCGCATAGCGGTTTTCGGAGAACGTAGATGGATGGAATGGGGCGCACGGGTGGTCAACCTACTGACGGGCTCCGAGATGCAGTGGTTCGAATCCAGCGATACCGAGTCCGCACTTGCGTGGGCGCGTGACGGGTAGCCAACGATTCTGCAAGAAAAGGACTAACTGAATTGGATATGGAATAATGCTTCTGGCGGATCCGGACCTACTACGTAGCGACTTTAACCGGGTACTGTGTGCCAATGTGCGATTCGAGTGAAATGAGATCCGCCTCAAGATCGTGAGGCTACAGGGGCATCACGTCTAAGTTACAGAATATCGCTTGACCTCCCCTTACTGGAAGGTGGCATAAGCGCCACATGATCCGCGTTTTTCGCCTTGTTTTGATTCTCATGCTGACTTTCGGCGCCGTGACTGCGCCGGATGCGTCGTCGGCAAGTATGTCGGACACGGCGATGGCGCAGATGGAAACTGCCGAAAGCGCCGATGGCCTCTGCAATGGTTGCGATCCCGCTGGATTTGCTGACGGTACTGCCTGTGAAGGTGGGTGTCCTGTTCCTTGCGGCTCCAGCGGTACTTCTGACCTCCTTGCCAAGATGCCGTCAGAGCGGCTCGCGATGCCCTTTGGTACTGCCATCCGGGGTGCCGAACCTTTGATCCCAGTCGGCGCAAATCCGTCGCTTGATCCGTTCCCTCCCAAACTGCCTGTTTGAACCTGATACCGGCCTCGCCTGCTGCGAGGCCTGATTGTTGCCTTGGCCGAAGCTGGCTGAGTGCGGCCCTTTCAGATCAAGGCAAATGCGATGATCCTCCACAGACCGATTTCACGAAGGCACGTGCTTCGCACAGGTGCCGCATTAACAGCCCTATCCGCTCTGTCACCTGCACGAATGGCGATGGCCGATCCAACTGGGGACCCATTCGTCCTACGCGCGGCATCCGGACAGGCCGCCCTGCGACCGTTGCCATACGGCCCGACTAATGTCTGGAGCTATAGCGGATCCGTCCCCGGTCCTGAAATCAGGGTCCGGCAAGGCGACCGTATCCGGGTTCTGGCTCAGAATGGGTTGGATGAAGGGACCACAATCCACTGGCATGGCATCCGCACGCCCAATGCGATGGACGGGGTGCCGTTCCTCACGCAGGACCCGATCCCCGTCGCGGGCGAATTCCTTTACGAATTCGATGCGCTGGATGCGGGCACGTTCTGGTACCATCCGCACCAGCGCAGTTCCGAACAGGTCGGACGCGGCCTTTACGGGCCGCTGATTGTCGAGGAAGCGGACCCGATCCGCGTGGATCGGGACCTGACCTGGATGCTGGACGACTGGCGCATGACCCGCGACGGACAGATTGCGGGTGACTTCGGCAGCCGCCACGACGCCATGCATGGCGGTCGTATCGGGAATTCCGTGACGATCAACGGTCAGATGCCGGAGCGCATTGCGGTGCGGTCCGGCGAACGTATCCGGCTGCGATTGATCAACACAGCGAACGCGCGGATTTTTGGGCTGGATTTCGGGGCTCTTGAGCCTGTCGTAGTCGCTTTGGACGGTCAGCCCGTGACGCCTCATGTCCCTGATAGCAACATCGTTGTGATCGGCCCGGCCATGCGTGTCGATCTGGTGATCGACATGACCGGCAAGCCTGGAGACGCCGTGACCGTCATCGATACCTTCTACGAGGGGCTCGAATACCGGCTGGTCGATCTTGCCTACGGACCGGACAGGTTGCGGGACGCGGTACCGGACTGGTCGATGGACCTGCCGCCCAACCCGCTGGTCGAACCGGACATGGCGTCGGCCGCGCGGCACCAGATCGTCTTCAACGGCGGAATGATGGGGCAGATGATGATGGGCAGCGGTATGGGGTCGATGATGGACCAGATGCGCGAGGGCAACATGTGGTTCATCAACGGAGAAGCCGCGACGGGTCATATGATGGACCCCTTGCTGGTCCTGCCGCAGGGCACGTCGCACGTGTTCGAGATGGATAATCGCACCGCCTGGCACCATCCGATCCATTTTCACGGGCATTCGTTCCGTGTGATCGCCCGCAACGGACAACCGACTCGGTATCGCGAATGGCAGGACACCGTCCTGATGGCACCCGAAGAACGGGTCGAGATCGCGTTCGCCGCGGACAATCCCGGTGACTGGATGTTCCATTGCCACATTCTGGAACACCAGGCGGCGGGCATGATGGGCGTCATCCGTGTCGAACCTGGCACGACCAAAACCTGAAACTCACACACTTAGGACCATGAAAATGAATGAACCGATAAAGAAGATACTTGGATTTGCCAGCCTCGGCACGGCAGGTGCCGTCGCCGTCCTTGCGATGAGCCTGAATGCCGCGCCTGCCGCGGCGCAGGAGGTCACGCTCTACAAGAACCCACAATGCGGATGTTGCGAGAGTTACGCGGACTATCTGCGCGAGAACGGTTTCACGGTGGAGGTGAAGCCGACCCACGATCTGGCGCAGATCAGCCGCGATGCGGGCATCCCGGATGACTTCCAAGGCTGCCATACAGGCTTTTTGGACGATTACGTCATCAGCGGCCACGTGCCGATTGATGTCGTCAACAGGCTGCTGGAAGAGCGCCCGGAAATTGCCGGTGTGACTCTTCCCGGCATGCCATTGGGGTCGCCGGGTATGGGCGGCGCGAAACAGGAGCCCTTCAAGATTTACACCGTCGAGGAAGGTCTGAGCCCGACCGTATATTCGGTCGAATGATCAATCGCGCGGTCTGGTGCGAATCCGTGCCAGACCGGTTTCAAGGGAAAACAAAGGATGGAATGCATGATGATGGACGGTGGAATGATGGGCGGCGGCATGATGATTGCGATGGGCGTCGTCTGGTTGCTGATCGTGGGTGTGCTGGTGCTCGCGGCGATCGCCTTGGTCAAATACATCCGTTCGGACAGCGGAAAATAGAAATGTGCCAGAATGCGGATTGAGGGTGCCAGCAGCGGCGACAGCCTGTTGTCGATGGGGTTGGTCTGGGCGCTTTGCGTCCTGCTTGTCCTGTCGTCGCTCGCGGCACTCATCGTCCTCTGTAGGTGGCTCGTAACAAGAAGGCGGAAACTTAGTGAAAAACACGATTAGGCTCTCGGCTGTCCTGCTCGCCACAACGGTTTTGCCGGTTGCGGCGCAGAGCGACGTGCGCATGGGTGAGCGCCTCTATCAAGAGAATTGCGCCAGTTGCCATGGGGCGAACCTAGAGGGGCAGCTAGATTGGCGCTCCAGATTGCCGAACGGAAGGTTGCCTGCCCCACCGCACGACGCCTCCGGCCATACCTGGCATCACCCCGACCGCGTATTGTTCGACATCGTGAAACGCGGACCGGCGGCGATTGTCGGGAACGGGTACGAAAGCGACATGCCCGGATATGAGGATGTGCTGACAGACGATGAGATCACGGCGATCATCGACTACATCAAGAGCACATGGCCCAACCGGATCCGCGCGTCGCAGGAAAGCCGATCCCTTGCCGATGAGCAGGCGCAGCCATGACGGAAGAGGTCGAGAGAAATGCCGACCCTGTGTCGCGACGCAGAATCTCCGGGTTCGTGCTGGTGCCGCTGATAGCTTTTGCCCTCATGGTCCTGTTCAGTTGGGGGCTTTTTTGGGGTGGCGACGACTTGCCGTCGGCACTTCTCGGTAAACCCGTGCCCGACTTCGCGCTGCCCCCGGTGCTCGGCCGCGAAGAAGGTCTTTCGACGCAGGACCTGATCGGCCATGTCTCGCTGGTGAACGTCTTTGCCTCGTGGTGTGTGCCCTGCCGTGCCGAACATCCGCTGTTCATGGAGTTGAGCGCAACCGGTGAGGTGCCGCTCTACGGAATCAACTACAAGGACCCGCCCGATCAGGCGCGCGCCTGGCTCGACGAGTTGGGTGATCCCTACGCGCGCATCGGGGCCGACATCAACGGACGCGCCGGTATCGAATGGGGCGTCTATGGCGTGCCCGAAACCTACGTCATCGCGCCCGACGGCACCATAGCCTACCGCCATGTTGGTCCGATCACACGAGCAATCCTGCAGGAAACGCTGCTGCCGATCGTCCGTGACCACAAAACCCAATCCGCCAAGGAGAAAACGCCATGAAAAATCTGAAACCGGCGCTGATCGCCTGGGCACTGTCCGTCGGCGCGGCTTTCGCGACACCGCAAGGGTTTGCACTTCACGACACCCCGCAGCCTGTCGCCAATGTGCGCTACGATAAAGATGACGGCAGCCGCGGAGACATGGAAGATTTTCGCGGCAAGGTGATCCTCGTGAATGTCTGGGCAACCTGGTGCGTCCCCTGCCGCGAAGAGATGCCGACGCTCGATGCGCTTCAGGCGGAACTTGGCGGCGACGACTTCGAAGTGGTTGCCCTTTCCATCGACCGGGCCGGATCACAAATCGTTCGGCGTTTCTACGACGAGATCGGTGTCACCAATCTCAATATGTATGTCGACCAGACCATGCTTTCGATGACCGCGCTGCGCACCGTTGGCCTGCCGACGACGATCCTGATCGACGCGCAGGGGCGGGAGCTCGGGCGACTGGTCGGCCCGGCCGAATGGGATGATCCCGAGATGGTGTCCTTTTTGCGAAGCTTTATTGAATGAATTCCAGCAAAAGTCCACTGCTCACCCTTGACCTTCCAGTTACTGGAATGACTAGCTTTTAATCATCGAAAGGACTTTCCGGATGACCGAAATATCACCTTCCAACATTGCGGGTGCCGCCAACATCGAAAGCGCAGGAAATTGGCCCCGTTGGTTGACGCGCAGACGATTGCTGTTCGTCGGTGCGGCAACTGTGATGGGGGGCGGCATGGCCTTGAACTGGGGATGGCTCACCGCGATCGGGCTCGCGCCTGTTCTGGTCTCGCTGGCCCCCTGTGCCGCGATGTGCGGCTTGGGTCTGTGCATGAAGGGCGGGTCTGGAAAGGGCTGCTCCAAATCGCCGGAGGGGGCGTCTCCCGACTGAGCTCTTTCAATAACCACACGACCAACCAACCCAAGGAGAAAACCATGAGAAAAGCATTTAAAACCTTCGTCGTCGCAACAGCCCTTACCGCAAGTGCATTTGCCGTCAGCGCCCAAGAACAGACCACGTCGGAAACGGGCGAAATGATGCAGAATGAGGGGGCCATGCAAGGCGGCATGATGGACGGCGACATGATGGACATGATGAAGATGATGACCGAAATGAAACCCATGATGGAAGCCTGCACCGAGATGATGGCGTCCATGACCGAGAATATGGACGGCGGCATGATGCCTTCGCCAAATTCTGACGGCTAAATTGCCGAAAGTGCCTGTCGGTCTACGGATCGGCAGGCAAAAGTTTTGAAGGATTCAAGAATTGACAGCACTAACACGACGCGCCGCTTTGGCGATACTTGTGACCACGATTTCGTCTCCGGCCTTCGCCGATCATCCGGGTGAAAACCTGGATGCGCGCATGTTCGAGATGGAGCCCTACTTCCAAGCCATCGATGCAGCGCAGGCTCCGGGTTTCGAGCTGCAGGATTCCGAGGGGAATCCCGTGCGCTTGTCGGATTTTAGCGACAAGGTGGTCATCCTGCACTTCATCTACGCCAACTGCCCGGATGTCTGCCCGCTCCACTCCCAAAAGATCGCGGCCATACAGGCCTCGATCAACGACGGGCCGATGAAGGATTTAGTGCAGTTCATCTCGATCACGACCGATCCGGTGAACGACACGCCGGACGTGCTGCGCGATTACGCGGATCGGCATGGGTTCGATCAAAGCAACTGGGTCATTTTGACCAAGCAGCCCGATCAGGCTGAAGACACCACGCGCCTTCTGGCGCGGGACTTTGGGCTTGAGTTCACGATGACCGCCGACAGCGACATGATGATGCACGGGGCAGTCACTCATGTCTTGGATATCGGTGGGCGGTTCGCCGCAAAATTCCATGGCATGGAGTTCAAGAACGTGAACCTGATCCTCTATGTCAGCGAGTTGATCAACAATGCCCAGCATCGACGCCGGGAGCTCAGCTGGTGGGACCGGCTGACAGGTGTGTTTCAATGAGTGTCGTCGCGACTGGCGTCAGGCTGTCCTTAACAGACGGAATTTCCCTGACAGCTCTGCGTCGGTATTTTGCGGTGATCATCCCGGCCAACTTGTTCTGGGAGTTCGCGCATATGCCGCTCTACACGATCTGGAACGAGGGCACTTGGGGTGAGATCGTTTTCGCAGCCGTCCATTGCACGGGTGGTGATATCCTGATCGCCATGAGCGCGCTGATGCTTGCCCTCATGCTGACGGGCCAGGGCTGGCCTCTGGTCGCCTCCACGCGGCGGTCTGTGACCGTCCTGACGGTGGTGTTCGGGCTGGGATACACGCTGTTCAGTGAATGGCTCAACATCGTGATCCGTGAGGCATGGGCCTATTCGGACCTGATGCCGATCATTCCGATCCTCGATGCGGGCCTGTCACCTGTTTTGCAATGGATGGTGGTCCCGCTGGTCGCGTTCTGGTGGGCCGTGTGGCCCTTCAGCACCGAGCGTGATGTATGATGGATATTTCCGGCATCGGCATTTTCGCGGCATTCCTGGCGGGAGCCATCTCTTTCCTATCACCCTGCGTCCTGCCGCTGGTGCCGGGCTACGTATCCTATATCGCGGGTCAGCCGGATTTGCGCACGACGCGGTCGGTCGGCTTGCGGGCGCGCGCCGGGGCGCTCGGGTTGAGTGCCTGCTTTGTCCTGGGCTTTTCGACGGTCTTCGTCGCCCTCGGGGCCGGGGCCAGCGCGCTCGGATCCCTGCTGCTGACATGGCGCTCCGAGCTCAACTTTCTCGGCGGCGCGATCATCATTCTGTTCGGACTGGTCATGCTGGGTGTCTTTCGTCTGGAGACGTTCTCGCGCGATACCCGTTTCAATCTCGACATTCCCGGCGGTCGCCCGTTTGGGGCCTACGTGCTGGGACTGGCCTTCGCCTTTGGCTGGACACCCTGTATAGGACCGATCCTCGGCGCGATCCTGACACTCAGTTCGACGTCCGGCGGCATGTCGGACGGCATCTGGCTGCTGTCGATCTATTCCGCGGGGCTGGGGGTGCCGTTCCTGTTGGCGGCGCTGTTCACCGACGCCATCGCCGCGCGGGTCAGGCAGATCGGCAAGGCCGGTCGCTGGCTCTACAAGGGCGCGGGTGTTGCCATGATCATCATGGGCATTGCCATCATGACCGGGCAATTGTCACGGTTTGCCTATTGGTTGCTGGGGACGTTTCCCTTTCTCGCGACGATCGGCTGACGAACCTCGAACCAGCTCTTGGCGCGATGGCTGGTAGGTGAGGATCATCTCCACCACTCAGCAAGGTCGTACACGCCGCGCCTCTGTAGAGGTCGCGGGGCCGTCAGCCGATCAGGTAGACCCGGATCGGCATCCAGATACCCATGACCATCATCATCAGGTTCTCGGTGAGCGAGACGAACCCTAGTGGCACGTTGCTGTCGCCCCCGACGCAGGCGCATTTCAACTCGCGCTTGTCGATGTACACGGCCTTGAAGACCGAAACCGCGCCGACGGTGCCGATGAACAAGGCCACGGGTGCCGACAGCCAGGTGAGCGCCCCGGCGACCATGAGGATACCGGCGAAGGCCTCTCCGAAGGGATAGAGATAGCCGTAGCGCACCCAGCGGCGCGCCAGCAGGTCGTAATTCAGGAACATGGTCGAAAAGCTCTCGACATCCTGAAGCTTCTGCACTGCAAGCAAGCACATCGAGATCGAGACGAACCATTCCAGCGCGCGCAGGCTGAGGATGGTTCCAAAGCTGTACCATGACAGGCCGAGCGCCATCAGAAACGCGACGGCAAAGATCGCGATCACCGGCCGATAGGAGGTGTCCGAGCGCTCGCTTTCCGGCGCGTCGAGGCCGAAATGGACCCGCAGATCGTCGTAGCCGCCAATCCGCTTGTCGCCGATCCAGGTCTGCGGCGTGGTCTCGACCCCGTGCTTTTCCATGAAGGCATCGGTTTCCTCGCGTGTCGTCAGGTGATGATCCTCAACCTCGTACCCTTCGCGTTCGAGCAGGTCCTTGGACTTCAGGCCATAGGGGCAAAGATGATCCGGCATGACCATCCGGTAGAGTTGGGCTGATTTCGATGCGTCATTCGGCATAGTGTTTCCTCCAGTTTCTGGTTCAGGCACCGCAACCGTAATATCCGCGATACCCTGCACGCAGACCGGACCCAAGTTCGAGAACGAGATCGGCGTCCTGCATTTCGCCACTATTTGCGTCCAATGTGCCGGTTCCGCTCGGCGCGCTCAACGCCACTGTCATGCCTTCCGTGCCCCAAGTGCTTCCGGCGTCGCCAGCCTCCAGCCGCACCAGATCGCCGCTGATCTTGGCGAGAGCTACACTCCCACCGTCGATGCGGCCCACCGCCAGCGCAGGCCTGCTTGTGGTGGTGTAGGTGAACGTGCACGCCGCGCCGCCGGGAAACATCTGCGCAATGTCCTCCGTAGTAAGAAATTCGAGGTCGAGAATGGCGATTTCCGGGGTTGATAGCGCCTCGTCAAGGCTCATGATCTGCGTCGGTCCGCTTTCTGACTGTGCCAGACTGTCACCGTTGGCGTCGATATCGTTCACCAGATAACGCATCTCGGCGATTTCCTTGTCCTGCGCATAGATGATCTCATCCGCCAGCTTGCGCACGCGCGGGTCCGAGATATCGGCGCGGCTGGAGGTCATGATCGCGATCGAGTGGTGCGGAATCATTGCCCGCATGTAGCTGGTGTCGCCCACCGTCACCTGGCTGCGGACCAGCCAAAGCGAGGCGGCAAAGACCACGGCGGCACCGATGAAGAAGGCGGCGTTAGCCATCTTGCTGGAATACATCGACAGCATGAAGCCCAGCATGATGATCGCCATGGTGGCACCCATCAGGAGAGCCATGTAGGCCCGCGTTTCCGACCAGAACACATGCGTCCAGAGGTAGGTATTGAGATACATCAGACCGAACATGACGACGGTAGATGTGGCGATCATCGCGAAAAAGCGGCCATATGACATGAAGTTGTCCTCTCTCGAAATCGTGAAGTCTAGAGGTGGAACAACTTTCCCGCGCTGGAATGTTCCGAAATAGCTGCAGCCAGTCGCACCTTGTGGGTGGCGCTGCCCGCTGCGGGACGTATCTAAGCCCGCTTAATCCGCTGCCCTGGCGGTCCGGGTCTTATCCTCTTCCATAGCCAGATCTGCGAGAATCGGACAATTAGGCCTGTGATCGCCAGCGCAGGCATCGACAAGGTGCGACAACGTCGCGCGCATCTCGGTCAGTTCTGCGATTTTCCGGTCGATCCGGTCGAGGTGTTCCTCGGCGATCTGCTTGACCTCCGCGCTGGCGCGGTCGGTATCGGCATAGAGTTTCAGCAGGCTCCGGCAGTCCTCGATTGTGAAGCCAAGCGCACGCGCTCGCCCGAGAAACGCCAGCTTGTGGACGTCGCTCTGCCGAAAGCTGCGATAACCGTTCGCGCTGCGCAGCGGCTCGACCAGCCCGATGTCCTCGTAGTAGCGGATGGTCTTCGCAGGAAGGCCGGACAGGTCGGCCACGTCTCCGATATTCATGATCGTTTTCTCCTTGTTTCATTCTGCCGGGAGGGGGGACATGCGGGGGGCAGTCGCGGCCTTCGCCGCGTCGTCCATCGCCGGGCGGACACGGCGCAGGCGCAGCGCGTTCGTCAGTACGAAGACCGAGCTGAGCGCCATTGCCCCAGCCGCCAGCACCGGCGACAGCAGCAGGCCCGACACCGGGTAGAGCAGCCCCGCCGCCACCGGAATGAGGGCCACGTTATAGCCGAAGGCCCAGAACAGGTTCTGGCGGATGTTGCGCATCGTACGCCGCGACACTTCCAGCGCGTTGACCACGCCGCGCAAATCGCCCGACATCAGCACCACATCGGCGGATTCGATGGCGACGTCGGTGCCGGTGCCGATGGCGATGCCCACGTCCGCATGGGCAAGCGCGGGCGCATCGTTGATGCCGTCGCCGACAAAGGCGATGTGCTGGCCCGTGCCGCGCAGATCGTCCAATGCCGCGACCTTGCCATCCGGCAGCACACCCGCGATCACATGGTCGATGCCGGTCTCGCGCGCGATGGCTTCTGCCGTCTCGCGCTTGTCGCCGGTGATCATGGCAACCTTCAGGCCCAGATCGTGCAGCGCCCGGATGGCTGCCGCGCTGGACCGCTTCACCGGATCGGCCACGGCGATGACGGCGGCAACGCGTCCGTCGATGGCGGCGTAAAGCGCGGTGCGGCCCCGTTCGGCCAGGCGGCGCTCTTCGTCGGCCAACGCACCGATGTCCAGCCCTTCGTGCGTCATCAAACGGTCGGCCCCCACCAGCACGTCATGGCCCGAAACCTCTGCCCGGACACCGTAGCCGGTGATGGAGGTGAATTTCTGCGCGTCGTGACGGGCAACGCCCTCGGCCTCCGCCGCCCGCAGGATGGCCTCGGCGATGGGATGTTCCGACTGCGCCTCGACCGCCGCGATCAGCGCCAGCACCTCGGCGCGGTCAAAGCCGTCGGCCAGCACCAGATCGGTCAGCTCGGGGCGGCCTTCGGTCACCGTGCCGGTCTTGTCCAGCGCCACCACATCCACTGTCGAAAGCTGTTGCAGCGCATCGCCCTTGCGGAACAGCACGCCCATTTCGGCGGCGCGCCCTGTGCCCACCATGATCGAGGTCGGTGTAGCGAGCCCCATCGCGCAGGGGCAGGCGATGATCAGGACCGAAACACCGGCGACCATCGCAAAGGACAGGGCGGGTGACGGCCCGGCCAGCAGCCAGACCAAGACGGTCAGGGCGGCAAAAGCCATGACCGCGGGCACAAACCACAGAGTGATCCGGTCGACCAGCCCCTGGATCGGCAACTTCGCCCCCTGCGCCTCTTCGACCATGCGGATGATCCGGGCCAGCGTCGTATCCGCCCCCACGCGCGTCGCGCGGAACCGAAAGGCACCGGAGCCGTTGACCGTCCCGCCTGTGACGGGGTCGCCCACCGACTTGGCAACCGGCACCGGTTCGCCGGTGATCATGCTCTCATCGACACGCGCGCTGCCTTCGGTCACCTCGCCGTCCACCGCGATCCGCTCTCCGGGACGCACCAACAGGATGTCGCCCGCAGTGATACGTTCGATAGCCACGTCCTGCGGCTCTCCGCCCACCACCACTCGTGCGGTCTTGGCCTGAAGGCCTAGCAGCTTATGGATCGCGGCCCCGGCCCGGCCCTTTGCGCGGGCTTCCAGCCAGCGGCCCAGCAGGATCAGCACGACAATGACCGCCGCCGCCTCGAAATAGACCGCGCGCGACCCTTCGGGCAGCAGCGCGGGCGCGAAGAGCGCCACGAGGGAATAGAGATAGGCCGCCGAGGTGCCGACAGCGACAAGGCTGTTCATGTCCGGTGCGCCCTTGAGCAGCGCGGGAAACCCGAGCGTGTAGAAGCTGCGCCCCGGCCAGAACAGGACCACGGTGGTCAGACCGAACTGGATCAGCCAGCTGGCCCGGTGGCCAATGGTTTCGCCGATCAGGCCATGCATCCCGGGGATCAGGTGCGCGCCCATTTCCAGCAGGAACACCGGCAGGGCGAGGGCCGCCGCCATAGCGGTCCTGCGGGCCAGCCTGCGCGCCTCTTCATCCTTGCGGGCACTCGTGTCTTCCCGCGCGCTGTCCTGCGGCAGGGTCGCGGGATAGCCTGCGTCAACCGCCGCCTTGAGCAGGTCGGCGACCACGACCGCGCCTTCGAGATAAGTCACCGTGGCGGTTTCCGAGGCCAGATTGACGTTGACGTCCAGCACGCCCGGCATCGCCGCCAGCGCCTTGTCCACCCGCCCGACGCAGGACGCGCAGGACATGGAGGCCACGTTCAGACGAACGCTCTGAGTCCGGACGGGATAGCCGATCTCTTCCAACTTCTCGACGATGTCCGAGATGCGCTCCGGCCCGTCGATCTGCGCCTGGGCCGTCTCGCTGGCGAGGTTGACGCGAACGTCGCTGACACCCGGCAGGCCGGAAAGCCCACGCTCCACCCGCCCAACGCAAGAGGCGCAGGACATGTTTTGAAGGGAAATTCGGACGTTGTGTGGACCGGACATGGAAATCTCCTGATTCTGATCCTCCGAGAGATAAGGATTCCATTCGCTGGAAGGTCAACAGGTGCATCGAGAAATTTTTTCGGGCATTGACCTTCCCATAGGGGAACGCCCTAGGTAGCAGCAGCAAGAAGGAGATCGTGATGATCAGGTTCAGCGTGCCGGACATGAACTGCGGACATTGCACCGCGTCAATAAAGAAGGCCATTGTGACGATAGACCCACACGCGACTGTCACCTGTGACCTGACTGCGCGTTCCGTCGAGGTAGATAGCGCATTGGATGAAAGCGCTCTGAAGGCAGCGATTCACGATGCGGGCTACGGATCGGAAAGACTGACTTAGTCCCGTCAATTCCAGTCATTATTGAAATACTCCCTGCCATTTTCGCGTCTTCTGTCTGAATGGTGAACGTTGCTATGTACCTATTGCGCAACAGTTTTGAGCGCTTGCAGCGAGAATTCGCCTGCCTCGCTAGAATGTGCCAAACCTTCCCGCGCTGTAAGCGTTGACTAATTTGTCAAAACGTCCAAGCTTCCGTTCATGAGAATGCGTGTCGCCACTTCGGTATGGGTGAAATTCCTCACTTGCTTCGCTTTTGCGTTGGCGCTGGTTCTGTCTCCACCTTCTGCGGCACACGCGGCCTCGGGAATGCATGATGGTCAGCATTCTGGATCGATCAGCGCCCTTCTCAGCGAACCGACTGTTGGTCAGGGAACTGATATCCACGCCGACCACATGAAACACCCGGCGACAGTTGACGTGGATGACATATCCTCCGACATTGGTGAAACAGAGCATCAATCAACTCAGTGTTGTAACGGAATATGCATTTCTGTCGTCATTCCAGACGCAGACTTGGTATTCCCGGATCCTATTGCTGCGAAAGAATATATGATCCTGAGCGGTCAGACGCATTCCGTCGAAACATCAGGGTTTCTGCGGCCCCCTCGATTCCTGATCTGAAACGGCGCCCAATCCGGGTGTGAGCCTTGCGCAGACTCTGCGTGAGACATCGTTCATCAATCAGGATACCTTCATGAAAACTCATCTACTTATGGGGGCTTCGGCCCTCGGGCTTGGCGCATGCGCCTATGAGCCTACCCCTTTGCCCTCCGTTGCGACACAACAGGCTGTCGTCAACGCGACCGTTTCGTCTCCGATCAGCTATCAAGATCCATTGGCTGGCTACACCTATCGTGGACCGACCGGCCCCCGTGATTGGCGGTCTGTCAATCAAGAGCAGACGGAGGGCAACTGATGCAGGTATCTAAGATTCCGCTGGTTCTTGGCTTGCCACTTTTCTTGGGTGCCTGCGCTACCGCAGTACCGGGAATCTACACCGAACCAAAGGCCGGTTTTGCCAATGTGGCCAGCCAGATCACGCCAGCGATCGGCAAACGGACCGTGTTTGCGGAAACGCAGGCCGAAAACGAAGCGCTCAAGAAACAGGTGCACAGCATGGTGCATCAGAAGACGATCTCGGCCGATACGGCGGTTCAGGTTGCGTTGCTGAACAATAAGGGTCTGCAAGCGTCTTACGCCAATGTCGGCCTCTCGGCCGCTGAGGCTTGGCAGCAATCGACGCCGGAAAACCCGATAGTCTCAATTGGTGTCTTGGGAATCGGTGCGCCTGAGCTCGGTGCCTACAGGGCGATCGAAGGGCTGATCCGGTCGAACGTCCTCGATGCCACCACGCGCAAACAGCGTATGGCCATTGCTGATGCAAGCTTCCGGCAGGCTCAGCTTGGTGCGGTTAATGACACCCTCGCGCTGGCCAATCAGACGCGAAAGGCATGGGTCGATGCAGTCGCCGCTTTCGAGGCAGTGAGCTATCTGCGGCGCGCGAAAGCGACCTCTGACGCCGGCTCTGAACTGGCGATGAGGTTGGGCGAGACCGGCGCACTTAACAAAGCTGGGCAGGCCCGCGAACAGGCATTCAATGCCGAACTGGCCGGGCAACTTGCACAGGCACGATTGAACGCCACTCGGTCCAAGGAGGCTTTGACCAGGTTGATGGGCCTCTGGGGCACCGAAGTCGATTACTATGTGCCAGATGCCCTTCCTTCACTGCCGCGTTCTGTCGGCCGTGTGACCGACATCGAGGCCAAGGCGCTAAGAAATCGGGTGGATCTGCGTGTTGCCAAACTTGGCCTGGAAGCGCAGGCCAAGGCGTTTGGTCTGACCGACCAGACCCGCATTGTCAGCGATCTGGAGATCGTTGCGGGAGCCGAATTTGAGCGTGAAGTTGAAGGCAGTGGCGACATTGAAACCAAGACTTTGCCTCAGGTGGAAGTGGAGTTCGCGATCCCGATCTACGACACCGGCAAGGCCCGGATGCGCAAGGCGGAATTGTCTTATCTTCAAGCGGCCAACGTGCTCGCAGAGAAGGCCGTGAACGTCCGGTCTGAAGCGCGCGGTGCTGAAGCCTCTTATCATGCCGCATACAAAATCGCTCGCCACTACCGCGACGTTCTGGTGCCGCTACGCACGACCGTCGAAGAAGAGGGTTTGCTGTCCTACAACGGCATGATCACCAACACTTTCGAGCTGCTAACTGATGTGCGCGAGAAACTTGGCGCATCCCTGGAAGCGGCAAACGCAAAACGCGAGTTCTACATGGCACAGGCCGATCTGACCGCTGCGATCTATGGCGGCGGCGAAGGCGGTGGTGGTGCTGGTGGAGAAGGCGCAACGCTTGCCGCCGGTGGCGGCGCAGGACACTGAAAGGAACTGACATGTTGAACAGACGTCAATTACTCGGAGCCGGCGCCGCAGGTGCAACGCTGGTCTCTTCAAAAGCCTGGGGTCAAACCCTGAACATGGGCCTGCCCGAAGCCGCGCAGATGGACAGTGCGGCAACGGCGATTACGGCGCGTCCATCGTCAGGGCCGGACTACACACCTGTGGTCACGCTGAACGGGTGGACCCTGCCGCACCGGATGAACAACGGGGTCAAGGAATTTCACCTCGTCGCCGAACCGGTAGAGCGCGAACTTGCAGACGGCATGATTGCGCATTTGTGGGGTTACAACGGCCAGTCCACCGGTCCAACGATCGAAGCTGTCGAAGGCGACCGGGTCCGCATCTACGTCACCAACAAGCTGCCGGAAGGCACCACGGTGCATTGGCACGGGCTCATCCTGCCCTCGGGCATGGATGGGGTCTCCGGGTTGAGTCATCCCAGCATCCCGCCAGGAAAAACGTTTGTCTACGAATTCGACTTGGTGAAATCAGGAACCTTCATGTACCACCCCCATGGCGACGAAATGACCCAGATGGCGATGGGGATGATGGGCATGTTCGTGGTCCACCCCAAGGATCCCAACTTCATGCCGGTGGATCGCGATTTTCTGATCATGCTGAATGCCTTCGACATCGATCCCGGCACATACGTGCCCCGCATCATGACGATGACGGACTTCAACCTGTGGACGTGGAACAGTCGGATCTTCCCCGACATCGATCCGCTGGTCGTGAACAAGGGCGACAAGGTGCGAGTACGCGTCGGCAACCTCACGATGACAAACCACCCGATCCACATGCACGGCTATGACTTCAAGGTCACCTGCACGGATGGTGGCTGGGTGCCGCCAGAAGCGCAATGGCCGGAGGTCAGCATCGACATCCCCGTGGGCGCGATGCGCGCCTATGAGTTCGTCGCAGACCATCTGGGTGACTGGGCGATTCACTGCCACAAGTCGCACCACACGATGAATGCCATGGGTCACGATGTGCCGACATTCATCGGGGTCAACAAGAAGCCGCTGACCCAGAAGATCCGTCAGTTCCAGCCGGAATACATGCCCATGGGCATGTCCGGCATGGGGGACATGGCGAAAATGGAAATGCCGCTGCCTGACAACACGATCCCGATGATGACGGGTTGGGGGCCCTACGGCCCCATCGAGATGGGCGGCATGTTTTCGGTCGTAAAGGTGCGGGACGGCATCGACGCGGACGATTACTCCGATCCCGGCTGGTACGAAAATCCTCCGGGCGAGATGGCCTACGAATGGACCGGCGAATTGCCCGAATTCGCGTCGAACAACAATCCCAAGACCATTCTCACACCAAAACCAAACTAGAGGGGCTGAACGGCCCTTCGTCAACTCCAACCAAACCAACTTACAGGACAATGAAATGAGAAATCTTCTTTTGACGACAAGCTTCGCGTTGGTGCTTTCGGCACCAGCATTTGCCGCAGGCACACATGATGGCGGGCACGGTGAGACCAAGCCGGCCGCAATGATGATCGGCATGCCGGGAGAAGCCGCCAATGTGGACCGCACAATTGATGTCACTCTGCTCGAAAACGACGAAGGCGAAATGCTGATCGAGAGCGAAGAGATGACCATCAAGGAGGGTGAAACCATCCGCTTCAACATCACGAACAAGGGTGAGCTGGAGCATGAATTCGTCCTTGATACAGTCGAGCGCAACGCCGAGCACAAGATCGAAATGGCCAAGATGGATATGGAACACGACGACCCGAACCGAATCCGTCTCGATGCGGGCGCTTCGGGTGAGGTCGTCTGGACGTTCGCGAATGCTGGTACGTTCGAAGCCGCGTGCCTGATCCCGGGTCACTACGAATCCGGCATGCACCGAGCGGTCTCAGTGGGGGACCAGATGGCTCAGGCTGACGTGGAATATACGAGCGGGACCATCAAGAAGATCGACGCCAAGGCCGGCAAGGTCACAATCATCCACGGCCCTCTGGTCAACCTCGATATGCCCGCGATGACGATGGTATTCCGCGCGGACGAAGCGATGATGGCCAAGATGGCGGAAGGACAGGACATCGAGTTCGTCGCCGACCGGGTCAAGGGCAAGCTTACTGTCACGCAGATGAAGTGAAGATAGACAATGGGGCCGAGGCGAACACGCCCGGCCCCAACGCTTTGAGGCAATAAAATCAAGCGCTACGGAAATAGCCGAGCATTATGAATTTCCTGATAATCTGCACCGCCGCCCTTATGCTTGTCTTTCCGGCTTTCTCAGTGAACGCTTCCAGTGGCAAAGGCCAGCAACCTCATGCGCGGGCCTTTGAATTGCCTGGCCATGATGCGATCGGGAAGCCCGGTGTCGGTTCCTCATTCGACCGGACGATCGAAATATCCATCAGGGAGACAGAAAGCGGCTACATGCTTTTCGAGCCGGACGCGATCCAGATTGAAAAGGGATCGGTCGTTCGGTTCTTGATCGGAAATACAGGCGCTCTGGATCACGAGTTCTTTCTCGGCTCCTTTGACGAAATTGCGAAACATCAGCAGTGGATGCGCGAACACCCCGATATGCAACATGATCGCGCCAACTCGGTTTTGATCCCAAGTGGACAAAATGCCGACCTGATCTGGGAGTTCTCCGATATGACAAACCTGGAGTTCGTATGCTTGATACCCGGCCACCGGGAAGCGGGCATTTGGGGCGTCATCATCGTGCACGATCACCTTGCGCCGAAATCCAAGGGTTAGAATTTTTGATGTCACTCCTGGACAGGTATCACTTGCTTGTACACAACGTATCCGCCGCGTTCGGGTACGACTACAGCGATGCGACGCCAGACTGGGTTCACCCGTTCATTCATCTGATACTGGTCTTGGCACCAGCGCTGCTGATCACTGTCGGCTCATATCTTGCTATTCGCGGCATTTTCAAGCTTTGGAAGCGCCGTCACACCTCTACGTTCCACCTCGAACCCATACGGGGGCTTGAAGGCAGTCTTTTCAGCACGGTCCTGCGCTACTCCAGAAGGCAGCAGGCATTGATGATTGTAGTCAGCCTCATCGCGATGCCTATTCTATATTTGACCCTCGAACTGCCAAAGCAGATCGTAAACAACGCTTTGGATTCTGATCGTTTCCCCGTTGCCGTTTTGGGGCGAGACGTCGATCAGGTCGTTTTCCTAATGCTTCTCTGTGGTCTCTACCTTTTGGCGATCATCCTGAATGGGCTAAACAAATATGGCCTTAACGTGTTCAAGGGATATGTAGCTGAGCGTTTTCTGCGGCGCTTCCGGCTGCTGGTCTATCGGCAATGGCGCAGCAATCCCGACTCCCGGAACCAGAGCGAAATCGTCCCTATTCTCGCACAGGAAGTTGAGCCCATAGGTGGCTTCGCGGCAAATGTCCTCACGCTGCCAATCCTACAAGGTGGTACACTGTTGACGATCCTGTTTTTCATGTTCGTTCAGGACCCTGTGTTGGGTGCCGCCGCACTGACGGTGCTGCCAATCCAGCTCGTGCTGCTGCCCAAGCTACAACGGCGTGTCAACGCCCTTTCACGTACAAGAACCAAGGAAGTCCGACAGCTCGGCAGACAGCTCAGCGAACAGTTGCATGAACGGCAGGTCAATCCGACCGAACTGCTACCGGCCGGAGCAAGTTTTAGAGAGCTTGAGCACGTCCGCAGGAAAATTTTCCGTCTAAAGTTCTTCATCAAGGCCCTCAACAATTTTCTTACCGCGCTGACCCCATTCCTGTTCTACTCATTGGGAGGATATTTCGTCATCGAAGGGCGTATCACATTCGGTGCCCTGGTGGCCGTCCTAGCCGCACACAAAGACTTCTCGGCACCGCTGAAAGAACTCTTCAATTACTATCAGACGCTGGAAGACACGCGGATCCGGTACCACGAAATCACGACCTTTTTCAACAAATCGATCCAGCAATCCGCAATTGTTCAAGCAGACAACACCATGCCGCAGGACGTCAGTCAATTCGAGCAAGCCCAACTGAGATACCCGGCTTCGTCTCTAAAAAGGCAGGGGCCATCGCAACATCATGAAAGAGTTTGATAGTATGAAATGGGCAGCGATATTTTTCGCTCTGGTCGCCGTCGTTGCAGCAGTATGGTTCATTGTGCAACCGAGCCACTCTCGGACGGGCGTCCAGAGGGAGGAGGGCATCGCGCTTTCCGCGGGTGCTCTCGCTACTGTCAAGCTACCAAACAGTTTCACAGAGCAGGAGCAAATCGGCGCAAGCGCTTATGATGCGGTCTGTTCCGCTTGCCACGGTCGAAACGCGCAGGGCCAAGATGGCGTCGCTCCTCCGCTTGTTCACAAGATTTATGAACCCAGCCACCACGGCGACATGGCGTTTGTCCTTGCAGCGCAGAATGGAGTTCGGGCGCACCACTGGGAATTTGGCAACATGCCAGCGGTTGAAGGCGTGACGCGCTCAGACATCCTTGCTATCGTGGCGTACATTCGAGCTTTGCAGCGGGCCAACGGAATTGACTAGGCACTTTCGTCGGTCAAAAGAAGGGGAGTTGGCGCACGGTCAATCAGCATTTGGTTTGCCACAGAAAAACAATAACGGTGGGAAAATTCTGTTCATGAGTAAATGTTCTGCTGCATCGACTCTGATCCTTGGTGCATTGCTCGCTTCGTCCACCGCATCATACGCGGAGGAAACCGGATTATTCAGATTGACCGACCGCGGATCACCGGTTGGCATCAATGCGCGCGAACCATCACTCGCACCCTTGTCGGATGGCAGGGTTTTACTGAGCTGGACCGAAGAAAGCGGAACCGAAGCGGAAGTTCGCATGGCCATCCTCAACGGCAGTGAGTGGTCGGACGTCCGCACAATTAATGTATCGTCAAAGATTTACATCAACTGGGCCGACTTCCCTTCGGTAGTGGCGCTTGCTGGTGGCGGTTTGGCGGCACAATGGTTAGAGCTGACTGGACCGGGCGATTACCAATACGACGTCAAAATCGCTTTTTCCAAAGATGAAGGCAGAAGCTGGACTGACTCGATTGTCCCTCACGATGACAGGTCTCAACGTGAGCATGGTTTTGTTTCGTTGGTACCCGACCAATTTGGTGGATTGACGGCGCTGTGGCTGGATGGCCGGGAGTATGGCAGTCAGACAGAAGGCGACAGCTTCGAAAATACGATGCAGTTGCGCGCGCGGCAGATCAACTTTGACGGAACGATGCAGCCAGAAAGCCTGTTGGATGTGCGCACCTGTACCTGTTGCCAGACTTCTGCAACGCGGACTGCATCAGGCGACATCGTGGCGGTCTATCGTGACAGAACCGCCGATGAAATTCGCGATATATCGGCTGTCCGGCAGGCCGACGGGGAGTGGACGGAGCCCGCCACGATCCATAACGACGGATGGGAAATCGCCGGATGCCCCGTCAATGGCCCGGCCATTGATACCATGGGCGACAGGATTTCCGTTATCTGGTTCACGGCAGCCGAGAACGAGCCGAAGGTTCGTATCGCCTTTTCGGACGATGGCGGTGCGCAGTTCGACGAACCGCTCCGCATTGACCTCGGCGCAGCCGCAGGTCGGGTGGACGTCCTGCAATTTGCAGATGGCAGCGCATTGGCGCTCTGGATCGAATATGTGGGAGGCGGTGAAGCGATCGTCATGTGCCACGTAACGCCAGATGCCGGATGTGTCGCGCCTCAGGCGCTCCACATCAATCGAGGCGGCGGTTCGGTCGGTTTTCCGAGGATGGCGCTTGGCGGAACCGGGGCGTTTGTGGCCTGGACGCAACCAATCAGCGGCGCGGACGGCAGTACCACCATTCGCGTCGTTGAAGTCGCTCTGACGCCATAGGTTTCAAGCATTCATCTCGATTCCCAATGCCTCCTTAATGCTGTTGCCCTTATTCTGCGGCCTGCCCGAGGGCCAAATCAGGCGCTGTACCGGCCTTCTTGAAGCTCCAGCCTTTGATGATGGCATAAACCGCCGGAATGACGATCAGGGTTAGCAAGGTTGACGACACCATACCTCCGATCATCGGCACTGCGATGCGCTGCATGATCTCGGACCCGGTTCCATGCGCCCAGAGGATCGGCATTAGGCCGGCCATGATTGCGACAACTGTCATCATCTTGGGGCGAACGCGATCTACTGCACCCACCATGATCGCGGCGTAGAGTTCGTCGCGGGTCAGGTCGCGGCCGCCCGCGCGGTCACGCGCTTCATTCAACGCCTGATCGAGATAGATCAACATGATCACACCGGTTTCAGCCGCCACCCCGGCCAGCGCGATAAACCCGACGGCCACCGCAACCGACATGTTGAAGCCCATGAACCACATGAGCCAAATGCCGCCCACCAGCGCGAAGGGCAGCGACAGCATCACGATCAGCGTTTCCGTCAGACGGCGGAAGTTCAGGTAAAGCAGCAGAAAGATCAGCGCCAGCGTTAACGGCACAACTGTGGCCAGCCGCTGTTTCGCACGTTCAAGGTACTCGAACTGCCCGCTCCAGCCCAATGAATAGCCGGGTGGCAGGGTGACGGAAGCCGCGACCGCCGCCTGCGCTTCGGCCACGTAGCCACCAAGATCGCGTCCGACGATATCGACGAAGATATAGACGGCAAGCTGTCCGTTTTCGGTGCGGATCGACGTGGCTCCGCGAGTGCGTTCGATGGTGGCTACGTCCCCGAGTGGAATTGTGCCACCGCCCGGCAGCGCCACTTGAACCTCGCGTCCGATGGCCTCCGGATCGGACCTCAGTGTCGCCGGATAGCGCACTGCGACGTCGTAGCGCTCGCGGCCCTCGACGGTCTGCGTGATGGCCTTGGCCCCCAATGCCATGCCGATCACCTCCTGCACATCCTGCACCGACAGACCGTAGCGGCCAAGGGCAGCGCGGTCGGGCGTGATGTCCAGATAATAGCCGCCAATCACCCGTTCGGCATAGGCGCTGGTCGTTCCTGGCACCGTGCGCACGACGGCTTCGACCTCACGGGCTACCTTTTCCATCTCGGTCAGGCTGGTACCGAAGACCTTGATCCCCACTGGTGTGCGGATGCCGGTGGACAACATGTCGATTCGCGCCCGGATCGGCATCGTCCAGGCGTTCGACACGCCGGGAAATTGCAGCGCGGCATCCATTTCCTGCCGCAGGCTTTCGATGGTGACACCGGGACGCCATTCGTCTTCCGGGCGGAGCTGGATGATCGTCTCGAACATCTCCGTCGGTGCTGGATCGGTCGCAGTCAGCGCGCGGCCTGCCTTGCCGAAAACCGACAACACTTCGGGGAAGGTCTTGATGATGCGGTCCTGGGTCTGCATCAGCTCGGCGGCCTTGGTGACCGAAAGCCCGGGCAGCGTGGTCGGCATGTACATAAGCGTGCCCTCGTTCAGGACAGGCATGAATTCAGACCCCAGCTGGCGCGCGGGCCAGATGGTGATTACCAGTGCCGCAATGGCCACGATGATCGTAAGGCTCTTGGCCTTCAACACGGCGCTGATAATCGGGCGGTAGACCGCGATTAGCACGCGGTTTACCGGATTCCTGTGTTCAGGGATGATCCGACCCCGCACGAAAACCACCATCAACGCAGGCACCAGCGTCACCGACAGGAACGCTGCTGCCGCCATCGAGAAGGTTTTGGTGTAGGCGAGCGGGCCGAACATGCGTCCCTCCTGTCCTTCAAGCGAAAAGATTGGCAGAAACGAGACAGTGATGATCAGCAAGCTGAAGAACAGCGCGGGGCCGACCTCGCTTGCCGCTTCGATCAGCACCTGGATGCGTGGCTTGTCAGGGGCGGCCCGTTCGAGGTGTTTGTGCGCATTTTCGATCATCACGATGGCCGCGTCGATCATCGCGCCGATCGCGATGGCAATGCCGCCGAGGCTCATGATATTGGCCCCGATCCCGAGAAATTTCATTGCCGTGAAGGCCATGAGCAATCCGACAGGCAGCATGATGATCGCCACGAGGGCGGAGCGGACGTGCAACAGAAAAATGATCGTTACCCCCGCCACGACAAGGCTTTCTTCGAGCAGCGTTGTTTTCAACGTCTCGATTGCCGACAGGATCAGGTCGGACCTGTCATAGACCGGCACGATGTCGACTCCTTCCGGCAGGCTTTGGGCCACCACGTCCAGTTCTGCCTTGGCGTTTTCAATCACATCCAGCGCATTGGCACCCACCCGCTGAAGCACGATACCACTGGCGACCTCGCCCTCACCGTTCAACTCGGCGATGCCGCGGCGTTCGCTGGGGACGATTTCGATCCGTGCGACGTCTTTCAGGTTGATCGGCACCCCGCCAATGCTGCGCAGGGTGATGTTGCCGATATCCTCGGTCCCCGCCAGATAGCCGCGTCCGCGCACCATGAATTCGAACTCGGACAGCTCCACCGTGCGCCCGCCGGTGTCCATGTTGCTCTCGGAGATGGCCTTGCCGATATCAGACAGCGTGATCCCCTGCGCGCGCATCCGGACCGGGTCAACTGTGACCGAGTATTGCTTAACGAAGCCACCGACACTGGCCACTTCGGACACGCCCTCTGCACGGCTGGCCCCGAAACGCACTACCCAATCCTGCAACGACCGCAATTCAGCAAGGCTCAGGTTCTCGCCGGTGATCGCATATTGGTAGACCCAGCCCACCCCCGTCGCATCCGGACCAAGGGCTGGTGTCACCCCGTCCGGCAGGCGAGCCGCTGCGGCGTTGAGGTATTCCAGCACGCGCGACCGCGCCCAGTACGGGTCAACGCCGTCCTCGAAGATGATGTAGACAAAGGAAATGCCGAAGAACGAAAACCCGCGCACGACGCGGGATCGCGGCACCGTCAGCATGGCCGAGGTCAGCGGATAAGTGACCTGGTCCTCCACCACCTGAGGGGCCTGGCCCGGGTAGTCGGTCAGCACGATCACCTGCACGTCCGACAGATCGGGAATAGCGTCGATCGGCAAGTTGCGCAGTGACCAGACCCCGGCGGCGATGATCAGGGCCGTGGCAAAGAACACCAGAACAAGGTTCCGGGCGGACCATTCGATGACACGCGCGATCATTCGCTTGCCTCCGGGGAGGCCAGCGCAGCCAGGGCGGCGTTCAGGTTGCTTTCCGCGTCGATCAGAAAGGTCGAGGTGGTGACGACCCGGTCGCCCTCGGCAATACCTTCGCGGATTTCCACCATTCCGGAGGCCTGTCGCCCCACGACCACATCCTGCGGCGCGAATTTACCCTCTCCCATGTCCCGGATCACCACCTGGCGATCGCCGGTGTCGATCACTGACGTTTCCGGCACTTGCACCACGGGCGCGCCGTCGCCCGTCGCCAAAGCCACATCAGCAAACATGTTGACCAGCAGGCGTCCCTCAGTATTGGGCAGATCGATGCGGACGCGTGCAGTTCGGGTCTGCATATCGACCTCAGGGTATATCTTGTCGATCAAGCCGCTGAAGGTTTCGCCCGGCAGGCCGGGAAAGGTGATCGTGGCCGCGTTTCCGTCCGCAAGGCCGATCAGAGCGGATTCCGGCACGTCCGCAAAGACCCAGACAACCGAGGTATCGGCAATACGAAACAGCGTTTCGCCAGCCTCGGACATCATGCCTTCGACGGCCATTCGTTCCAGAACCACGCCCGACCGCGGTGCCATCAGGCTGATTTGCACCGGCGCACGCCTGTCCGCCGCGATCTTGTCGATCACTGACACGGGAACTCCCAGGTTTGCCAGCCTTTGACGGCTGCCTTCCACGCGCCCTTCACTACTTCGCAGGTCCGAAACATACTGTGCGGCCGCCGAGACGATATCCGGAGAATAGAGCATCGCCAGCGGTTCGCCCGCTTCAACGATTGATCCGGTCGTTACATCCTCAACTTCTTCGATGAAAGCATCTGCACGCAATGAAATGACGCTTACCCGACGCTCATCCAGCGCGACGATCCCCGGCGCTCGCACCGTCATTGCCATGGGCTTGAGCACCGCAACTGACGTACGTACGCCGGTGCGCTGTAGTTTGCCGGGCGATACCGTCACCGATCCGGCATCTTTTGCCTCATCGGCAAAAACGGGAAGGTAGTCCATGCCCATGGAATCCTGCTTAGGCACCGGCGACGTATCGGGCAGGCCCATCGGATGCCGGTAGTAGAGAACGGTTCGTTCACCAATTTTCGCCTCTAGGGGGTTGGGCGCCTCTGGGTCAAACGACACATCTTCGCTTGCCAGCACCGGCAGAAACGCCTTGCCATCGACGGTGTCGGTCGGCACCGCGGACCACTCGGCAAGACCGTCAGGGTGTCGATAGTAGATAATCGGGCCCATCGCCGATCGGATTTCGGCCGGCATCGCATCAGCTCTACGTCCCAAAAGTGCTGTGAGCTGCGTCTGCGCCACATCCGTCAGCATCGCAGGCGTCCAGCCTTTGCCGCCCGCCGCAAGGCCAACCCATCCAGCCGCGCTGCCAACGACGGCGATCAGCACCAGTTTGCCAAAGGCGCTCATGGCTGTACCTCGATCACGATCTGTGCCTGAACGGTTTCCATCTCGCCCTGCACCTTGGCCGCAACGGAAAAGCGCCAGTTTCCGTCCATCGTCAGATCGGCAGAGAAGCGATAGAGACCCGGCTCTTCGCCGGGTAACGCCAAGACCGGTGAAGTCATCGTCTCCATCCCGTCCGGCGCCATATCCAACCTTGTGGCAAAGATGACGGCGCCCTCCACGGGCGCATTGGTGCGGGTATCAATCAGACGAACTTCTAGAACCGCATCGTCTCCGAAGGCATAAGTCGTCTCGACAAGAACGAGAATGTAATCAGATGCAGCGGCCTGTGCCACCGGCACGGAAAGCTGGGCTGCGACCACGAGGGCAGCAAGGGCGCTGTGAATATAACGGGGCATGATACGCCTGTATTGACGGGCAACGGGAACGCCGACCATCGTATCGACCTGGAACTGGTCTAAACGTTACATCGGCGCGCGGCTTTTGGTGCGACAAGCACCAGAACCGCTATGCCTTGGGCGGTCTTTGCAATCCGCCGTCCGCGTGTTGCAGGATCGCCGTCGCCTCGGTCCGCAAGAACCCGGCACGTCCGGAGCGAGGCAGGTTCGCCAGGATCACCCGTTCGAGCCCGGCCACGATCGGGACCACACGACATTGCGTCGTGGAAATGCAGGCAGCATCGCATTCCGGCATATCCGGACAATCACTCGGGCAGCAATCGCTCTGCATGGCCATTTCAGGCGCTGGGTCCACGCTTGAAATGGACGCAAGATTGATTTGCACCAGAACAGCGCCAACCAACAGAGCAACCAGAAAAAGGCGCGTTTTGAATAACATGCAACATACTATGCTGAAGTTCTCATAGATCAGCAATACACGTTTTGCTGAAATAGAAGTGTCGTCCAGCTTCACGCTCAATACGCGGATCGTCTAAAGCCTCAATCGCCGTAGTCTGAGCGCGTTCGCGATGACCGAGACCGACGAGAGGCTCATTGCGGCGGCGGCGAACATGGGCGACATCAACAGCCCGAATACCGGGTAGAGCACGCCCGCAGCTAAGGGCACACCGAGCGTGTTGTAGGCAAAGGCCCAGAACAGGTTCTGGCGTATGTTACGGATCGTCGCCACGGCCAGCGTCCGTGCCTTGACGATACCGTTCAAATCGCCGCGCAAGAGAGTGATGCCCGCGCTTTCAACCGCCACGTCCGCACCCGTACCCATTGCAAGGCCGACATCCGCTGCAGCGAGGGCAGGCGCGTCGTTGACACCATCGCCGGCCATGGCGACCTTTTTGCCATTCGCGTGGAGCTCGTCCACCAGTGCCTTTTTGTCTTCCGGGAGAACGCCGGCTCGTACTTCGTCGATGCCAAGACGCTGCGCCACGGCCCTTGCTGTGCGTTCGTTATCACCCGTAGCCATGATTATCCGCAGGCCCGCCTCGTGCAATTGCTTGATGGCCTCGGCCGTCGTTTCCTTGATCGGGTCGGCGACGGCGACGATGCCGGACAGTTTTCCTTCTATGGCCACGAACATGGCCGTCTTGCCTTCGCTTCGCAGAACATCTGCTGCCTCCTCTGCTGCGGAGGTGTCGAGGGACATGTCGCGCATCATCGCGGTGTTACCAAGCGCGACGGCGCGGCCCGAGATGGTTCCGCTCACACCCTTGCCGGTCACGGCTTCGAAGTTCTCGGCATTGCCGACTTTGATACCTCTCTCTTTCGCACCTTCGACGATGGCCTCCGCCAGCGGGTGCTCGGAGCCTTTTTCCAAGGCAGCCGCGAGGGTCAGAATGGTTTCTTCGGACTCGTCGTCCAAAGCGTTCACATCGGTTAGCGTCGGCTTGCCTTCGGTCAGGGTGCCGGTCTTATCGACGATCAGCGTATCGACCTTGGCCATGCGTTCCAGCGCTTCGGCGTCCTTGATCAGGACACCCGCCTGCGCACCGCGACCTGCGGCCGTCGTGATCGAAATCGGGGTCGCCAGACCCAGAGCACAGGGGCAGGCGATGATCAGCACTGACACCGCCGAGGCGATAGCAAAGACGAGTGCCGGTTCGGGCCCGAAGCCGAGCCAAGCGGCGAAGGAAAGGATGGCGACCACGACAACGGTCGGCACGAAATAGGAAGAAACCTGGTCCGCGAGCCCCTGGATCGGTGCACGGGATCGCCGCGCGTTCGAGACCATCTCGACGATCTGGCTCAGCATCGTGTCGGCACCTACACGGGCGGCTTCTATGACAAGGGAGCCGATCTTATTGATTGTGCCGCCGGTGACCGTATCGCCCGGACCTTTTTCGACCGGCAACGGCTCGCCGGTTATCATGCTCTCGTCGATGGATGACGTTCCGTCAACAACCTTGGCGTCAACGGGGACCGCATCACCTGGGCGAACCCTCAGGCGATCTCCCTCAACGATGTTTTCCAGCGGTGCGTCGTATTCCGTACCGTCGGGCAGAATGCGTCGCGCGGTTTTCGGGGCCAGATCGAGCAGCGCCCGGATGGCATCGCCGGTCCGTTCCCGCGCCCGCAATTCCAGTACTTGCCCGACGAAAATCAGAGTGATGATGACGACGGCAGCTTCAAAATAGGTGCCGACACCCGCGCCCATTCGGTACTCGTCCGGAAACACACCAGGAAGGAACGTGGCGACCAGCGAATAGAGATATGCCGCGCCGACACCAATCGCGATCAGCGTCCACATGTTGGGTGAGCGGTTCACGATCGACGCACAACCCCGCACGAAAAACGGCTTCGCCGCCCACAGCACGATCGGCGTCGCCAACAGGAACTCGAGGTATGTCGCCAGTTGATGCCCGATCCAGTCCCGGACCGGCAGACCGACCAGCTCTCCCATAGTCAAGATAACCAGAGGAACGGCCGCGGCGGCACTGATCCACATTCGGCGGGTAAAGTCGGTCAGTTCTTCGCTGGGTTCATCCGACGGCACCATCGGTTCAAGCGCCATGCCGCAGATCGGACAGGCGCCGGGCTCGTCACGAACTATCTCGGGGTGCATTGGGCAGGTGTACTGAGTCCCGGCTTTCGGGGTCATGCTGTGATCCGATGCCGTACCTGAGGCATAGTAGATCGGATCGGCCTCGAACCTGGTCTGGCACTTATCGGAGCAGAAGTAGAAGGTTTCACCGTCATAATTTGCCTGACGGGCCTCCGGAGACATAGTGACGGACATGCCGCAAACTGGATCCTTGGCCTGATCGGATGACCGCTCTTGCGGGTGCGGTTCTGTTACCTGTATCATGCTCTAGCCCTCCAAAATGATGCCAACTCCTAAGATGGGGCTTCCAGCAACGGGAAGGTCAAGCTTGGATTGCTGATTAGCGAAGGAAAGCTGATTGATACTGCCAATATATTACATAATAACTCTTACCGGTCCAAAATCTTAGTGTTGCGATAGTATATTATCGTAGATATGCTGAGCCTAGTCACAGAGGGCCCTCAGCATGCGTCATCTATTTAAGAAGCTCCTCCCGTCGGTCGCAGTCGCTTTGACTGTGACAAGTTCTTTGCTGCCGATGCCCGCTCGCGCGCAGACATACCCGATCGATTGCGCGATCCTCTTGTGCTTGTCTGGCGGCTGGCCTGCTTCCGTTCCTTGCGCCCGAGCACGCGCCGAATTCATCCGACGAATTACGCCTTGGCCGGTGGAACCTCCGCTTCAAATCTGGCGCTGCCCTATGGGCGCTTCCTTTGAGACCGCTCCAGCACCAAACAGTTCAGACCGCATCTTTGAAGCGTTCTTCCAGTACAACAGCACTAGTCTGCGACAATCCTATCCAGCGCGCGATACCGCTGACCCAATTGCGGCCGCTTGGCGCACCTCAGAAGCCCCGGACTACCTTGTTCCCGCCGAGCAGGCCCTCCGGCTCGTTCAAGATCGCGCGGACATCGATATCAGCGGACCTGAGTTCAACTTCGTGCAGTCCATTCGCGTCTTTGATGTCCGGTATGCGCGACAGCACGAATCCGGACGCGACGGCGATTGCAACCGTAGTGCCACCGTGGTCCTCGGCACATATGGAACGCAAGGTGACTTCGCCTGGCAGAGGTCCTCCATAACCGCCCTACCAGCCGCCCATGCCGGTCTCGAACGATGGGGCCAGAATTGCCCCAGTATCTATCATCAATCCGTTTTCGTCGACTGGCGTGACTACGAGGGCAACTACGGCTTTGAACAGGTGAACTACTGAACTTACGCGAAATGGCTCGGACTGTAAGATTGGTTTCGCGGACATGTGCAATGCCACCTCGCGCGTTAGTCGTCGCAGTACGGTTCGGCATTTCGGCAAACGCCGCAGGGTAGCCCTCCTCACCCGCCCTCGTCTCTTCCGATCCGCATGAGCGCCTCGAAGTCGATTTCTTGCTTCTGTTCGTCACTTATATCCGGCCGGATTTTTGATACCGGCTGGGGTCCATGGACGTCCCACATCACCGCGTGCGCGCCTGTAGTCCAGCTATAAACCCAACCAACAACGCTGCGCCCGTCGGTCCCGATCAGATTGGCAATCGCGACGCCTTCACCATTATCATCGTCCACTGTTTACTGACTTCCTGCACTTTGGCGCTGCAATCGCGGCATCGTGTTCTCAGGCTTCGCCTGCACAGCATGACGCAATTGGTGGATGTTGGCTAACTGCTCTTCCTTGAGGTAGCGGATTTCACGAAGGGACATCCAAAGCGGTACGCCCCAAATTTGCATTGCTCTCAAATCCTATGGTCGGGCTCCGTGGCGGCTTCAACGATCCCGAGAACCTCATAGGGGTCAAAGCCGATGGCGCGGGCGAGGACAACCAGCTCGACGACGTCGACCCGGCGCTGGCCGCTTTCAAGGCGGGCAATGAGGGATTGGTGGCATCTGAGCTTAGTCGCCAATTCAGCCTGTCCAAGGCCTGCCTTGATTCGGGCGTCGACCAACGCTTGGCAGAGTGCCACCTGTCCCGTGCTTCTGATTGTCTTTGCCACGCGTCACATACCTTTTGTAACGTCGCTAGCGGATGAAATCTGTTATCTAAAAAGTAGATATATGAGGGCGTTATCGGCGTCTGGTTTCCATGGGCTGCAAGTCTGATGCTCCCGAGGTCGCCCATCAATCCCCTACCAATTGCAGAAATCGGCCATAGTCCTCGCTGACTTCGCGCGCTTCCTCGAAGGCACGGGCCCGTTCACCGTCGAGGCAACGGAAGTAGTTCTGGATATCCTGGATGTAATCTTCGAAATCGCCACGGATGATGTCCGCATATTCCCGCGCCGCCAGCGAATCGCTTGGTAGAAAAGGGCGGGTTGGGGCGAAGCAGGATTCCGCCAAAACCAGCCCGGGAACGCAGATCAGAGGGACCACAGATTGCAATGGCAGCAGTCCAGTCAACCTTGGGTTTGTCAAACCTGTTATCTCCTTGATCGCGGACACTAGCCGTGACTAGTGTCCGCGTGACTAAACTACAGCTGATGCATGATATTACATCTTGCGGTTGAAAGTATACTATCGTAACTCTGGGCTTCAAGTGAAAATGCCTAGGGTCGCGCCATTGAAGAAAGCGTGAGCCGGGCCATGAACTGGGACATCGAAGCACCAAATGTGGTTACGGAAGCCAGGTTCCGCGAACTCGTGGAAAGCGGCTATTGTGCAGAAATCCTGTGCCAGGAGACGGCACATAAGAAAGGCCCCAGCTATTACGGGGTCTGGATTATGCGTGTTGTCTCTGATGACGGGGTGGAAAAGCTCCTCGTCACCGCCCGCACGCGGACGACCTACAACGATATCAAGATCCGCGAGTTCAAGACGGTCTCCGGCGTGGTGTCTTTCTTCATTGGCCTTGGTTTTGCGCATGTCGACCTGCCGCTTGAGGCGGGAACAAGCCGCACGCATAAACTCGCCCCGCCAGACAAAGCCCCATCAGACAAGGGCGCTGACAACTAACCTCGTCTGCCTCTGGCTGGTCGCCATGCCAGCCTCCGCGCAAATAGTCCTGGTCATGGATAGCGACGGCTCTCTTACCCCGTCGCGCTCCCAAAGCAGCTTTGCTCGAAACTACAATGACGGGATTGGTCAGGGTTCGGCCTCCGATGGGATCGCGATCCTCGGCGAGGTAGAGTCCGAGCAAGAGGGCGTCCAAGTTGCGGCCTTTGCCCGCCTGACTCCCCTGCCCCGCGCCGATGTTCTCTCTGGGATTCAGACCACGGCCTTGCGCTATGCCGGCCATCCCGGCCTGCGTCGCGCGGGGCTTTCCGTGACGGATTGGCTGGCTCTCTATCGAGCCAATATCGAGGTTGAGAGCGCCTATCGGCAGAATGCGATTTCAAGTGCAGGTGCCATTGGCCTTGGCCAGTTAATGCCCGCCACGGCCAGTGATCTGGGCGTCGACCCGCGTGATCCGCTGCAGAACCTCGACGGCTCCGCCCGCTACCTCGCGATGATGCTGGGGGCCTTCGGCGATCCGCGTCTCGCCCTCGCAGCCTACAACGCCGGACCCGATGCGGTCCGCCAGTATGACGGCATTCCCCCTTACCGAGAAACCCAGAACCACGTGGCCCGCGTCATGGCCGTCGTAGCCCGATTGGAAGGATCAAATTCATGATGTCCCAGCCTTTTTGGAAATCATTCCTAAAAACACTTATCGGCAATGTCACGAGAGCGCGCAGCGCGGCAGTGCATTGGCGATACCGCTTTTTCCAAACAAGTTGGATTTCACACCTCTTTGTCGCCTCGCTGGCGCTCTTTCTGGTATTCGCTGAGCCTGCGCTTGCGCAAAGCATTGATCTTTCCCCGATTCAGAGCCTGTTGCAGGGCATCGTTGATGCGCTGACCGGCCCGCTCGGCGTCGTGATCGCCACACTCGCCGTTCTGGGCGTGTTCCTCAGCTGGTTCTTCAATATCATCGATCTGCGACAGGCCCTCTGGGTTCTCGTCGGCATTGCCGGTGTTGCCGCCGCTCCCACTATCGTTGCCGCAGTTTTCGCCGGTGGCTGAGCGCTCGCCTCTCTTTCTCGGCCTCGTGCGCCCGCCCAAGCTTCTGGGCCTGCCCATCATGTACGCGATGGTCTGGCTTTTCGGCTCGGTGCTCTTGTTCGTCTGGGTCCAGCACATCGCGGTGCTGGGTGTGGCGGCCCTGCTCTACCCGGTGCTCTGGAAGGCTGCGGATTGGGACCCACGCTTCATCGACGTGATGATGACGGCGCTGCAAGAGACGCCGCCCACGCGGAACCGCTCCATCCACGGCGGGGACAGCTATGCCCCGTGAAGCCGCGCTTGATCTCCGCACGATGACGCCGGACTGGTACGCGCACGAGACCCGCCTCGCGCACATGCTGCCCTATGTGAGCCTCGTCGATGACCAGACCGTGCGGACCCGGGTCAACGAGCTTTTCCAGTGCATCCGGCTCGACGGGGTCAATAGCTACACGACCGATGACGCCTATCTCGACAAGGTGACCGCGCTCTTTGCCCGGATCATTGCGCAATTGGGGCCGGAGTTCAGCTATTACGTCCATAAGGTCTCGAAGGCGATCACGCCGGACCTCGAGCCGCTGCGCGAGGACAGTTTCGCGGGAGAAGTCGACCGGCTCTGGCGCAAGAAGCTAGAGACCAGCGGGCTGCGCGACAAGACGCTCACCCTTACGATCATCCATCGCCCGCCTCCAAAAAGCGTCCTGCCATTCCTGAACCGCAGCGCGCCGGATCGCCTCAAGGAAGCGACCGAGAAGCGCCTTCGCCGATTGGGCGAGGCCGTGAACGTGTTCCTGTCTGGCCTGACGGAGCTGAATCCACGTGTGCTTTCGGCCAAGTCCGGCGAGTTGATCGGCTTTCTGGGGGCCCTCAACACTGGCCAGGAACTGCCGCTCTATCCGGCGAACACCTATGGCTTCCTGTCCTTCAACGTCGCCAACACGCGAGTGACGTTTCAAGGCGATCACTTCGAGCTCTCCGAAGGCGTCGTGGGACACCGCTACGGCAAGAGTTTCACCATCGGGGAATACTCGGAAGGCACCTCCTGCACCGTTTTCGACATGCTGAACCTGCCGGTCGACATGATCGTCACCCATTCCTTCACGCCGATCAATTCGAACCTCATGGCAGGCCGCATCAAGCGGCAAAAGCGCCAGATGCAGGCCTCCCAGGACGCGGCCCTGTCGCTGATGGAAGCGCTCGACATCGCCGCCGATGATCTGGAGGCCAAACGCCAGAGCTTCGGCGAGCACCACATGGTGGTGACGATCTTCTGCGATACGCTGGACGAGTTGCAAACGCTCAGCGCCGAGATCGTCAACGCCGCTGCCGCCGAAGGCGTGAAGATGATCGGCGAGCGGGTCGCGGCCAAAGCCCACTACCTCAGTCAGCATCCCGGCAACCAGCCGAAACGCGTGCGTGCCAGTGCGATCACCAACCGTAATTTCGCCGACTTCGCGGCGTTTCATCGGACGCAGCTCGGCAAACCTGCTCAGAAAACCCCTTGGGGGAAGGTCATCACCTATCTGCCCACGCCCGAACAGAGCGCTTACCGGTTTTCTTATCACGAGCAAGGCAGCCCCAAGAAAGAACCCACCAGCGGGCATACCTTGATCATGGGACGGCCCGGATCGGGCAAGTCGGTGCTTTCCGCTTTTCTCATGACGCAAGCCCGTCGAGCAGGGGCGCGGATCTTCGTCTTCGATTACCGTCTCGGTATGGAGATGGCGGTCCGCGCCAATGGCGGGCGCTACGCCTCCCTGAAAGCAGGCCAGCCCACCGGTCTCAATCCACTTTGGACCGAGACCGATGCGCGGGGCACCGCGTGGCTCTCGGACTGGCTCACCACACTGCTCTACCGCGCCGACAAGCCTCTGACCCCTGCGCAGACCAACCGCATCCAGGAAGTCGTGCGCCAGAACGCGCAGGCCACAAACCCGGCCCTACGGAACTGGCGGGATTTCGCATCGCTCTTTGTCTCCACCGACGATGGCGGCGATCTGCACCAGCGTTTGCTCGAGTGGACCGAAGAGGGCCGCTATGGCTGGATCTTCGGGCAGACGCTGGAAGACACGTTCTCGCTCGAAGGCGATGTCGTCGGGTTCGATCTCACCGGCATTCTCGACAGCGAGGCCGAGAAAGAACGGATGGCCGTCCTCTCCTATCTCTTCCGCCGGGTCGAGCGCGAGATCGAGGACCGCCGCCCCACCATCATCGTGATCGACGAGGCCTGGAAGGCGCTTGACAATGCGTATTTCGCCGAACGGCTCTCGAACTGGCTGGTGACCGCGCGCAAGCAGAACACCGTCGCGGTGATGATGACGCAATACGCGAGCCAATTGGAGCGCACGCGCACGGGCAAGACCATCATCGAGGCCGTGCCGACGCAGATCCTGCTCCCAAACATCCGCGCCCATGCCGCCGATTACGCGATGCTCAATCTCTATGAGAAGGAACTCGATGTGCTTCTCAACACCGGGAGCGACAGCCGCCTTGCGCTGATCCGTGATGACCAGGGCTCCATCGTCGTCGATGCAGGTCTTAGCGCCCTCGGGCCCAATCTCACCATCCTCGGCGGCATGGAGAAAGGCGAGGCGCTCGTCGGATCCGATTACCGCAACCGCCCGGACTTCTGGAGACTTTCATGATCCGTATTCTTATCGCTTTGGCTGCGCTCGGCGCGCTGGCCTCCTGCACCCAGTACCGGGAGCCGCAGGCGAACTGCTTCACATTCCTTGCGTCCACGGCACCCGTCGCGCCGGATTGCAGCTTCACGCCCCTCGGCGCACCGGAGGGTGACGTTGACGTCTAGGCTGCCCCATATCCTGGCGCTTTGCCTGTTGCCCGGTCTCGCCCTGTCCCAAGGCGTGCCAACCAATGACAGCGGGCTGACTGCACGCGATATCGTAGAAACGGGTGATCGCGAGGCAGACTTGGCTGTTCAGGCCGACAAGCTTGCCGTGCGCGAACTCATCGCCGAGATCGAACGGGAGCAGCTGGAAACCCTCCGACGCATCCTCGATGCCCAGACCAGCTTCGGCGGTCAGGGCCTGCCCGCCATGGTCTCGGGGCTGGAAAGCGGCAGCGGCGATCCCCACCGCGCCGTGGAAGCCGTCTATGGCACGGGAGAAATCGATCCCAATCCCGGCGGTGCGCAGATGTTCGGGGATGCGTCTGAGAACATCGAGCAGCTCATCATCCGGGTCGCCCAAGAGACCAGCGGCTTTGCGGGAGTTGGCCGCGCAGGGCTCTCGCCCGTCCAGTGGCGCGCGTTGCTGCAAGCCCTCATCTGGCAGGAAAGCCGGTTTACGATTGGGGCACGGTCTCCCGTCGGCGCCTATGGTCTCACCCAGATCATGCCCGGCACCGCCAGCGATCTTGGTATCAACCCGGAATATTATGACAGCCCCTACCTGCAGGTGCATGGTGGCGCGCGGTATCTGGCGGCCCAGCTCAACACCTTTGACGGCAATATCATCAACGCCCTCGCGGCCTACAACGCCGGCCCCGGTCGCGTGTTCGAATATGGGGGCGTGCCACCCTTCCGCGAGACTAGAGCCTACGTTCAGGTCATCCCCGAACGCTATAACCTCTATTTGACCCGTATCGGGGGGATCGAAGCGCTTGGCACGATCGACCCCGCGTTACTGGCAAATGCCAACCTCTCGATCACCGGGCATGGCGCGGCGTTCTATGGCAACAATTCGCCCACCGCGATCCGACAGGGCGCCCTGCGCATCGCGGACATCGTCGAGCGGATCTCTGAAACCGAGGATGTGCAGGAAAGCATCGCGCTCAACACCTATGCGCGCGCCGAACTCGTGCGCCTTGTCGCCGAACGCATCCGGCTACAGGCGGCGCGAACCCGCGTGCTGTCTGCCGAAGAGCTGGCACAGGCCAGCGCCCGCATGGCCGAGGGCGCGTTCATGGATTTCACGATCAGGGAGATTGAATGATGGGACATCTGCTCTTGAGGACAGCTTTGGCCACAACACTTGGGGTTGGCTTGCAGTTCGGCGCCATACCCCCTGCCGCAGCACAAGGTGTACCGGTCGTCGACACCCAGAACATCGCGCAAAACATCCAGCAGCTCCGGCAGATGATCGAAGACGAGATCCTGCAGAATGAGCAGCTGACGCAGCTCCGCGAACAGCTTGCCACACTCACGGAACAACTTGCGGAGCTGCAACGAACATATGAAGCCCTGACCCGCCTGGCCGAATTGCCGGAAATCATCCGCACGGAAATGGAAGACGAGTTGAACGGTCTGCTCGACCAGGAGTTCGGGGACATCCTCGCCACGATTGAGGCGATCAAGACCGGAGACTTCTCTGGCCTCTCCGGCTCCGGCGCAGGCGAGATCGAAACCCAGATGGACCGGGTGCTGGCCGATCTCGGCTTCGATGAAGACACGCTCTCGGAAATGGCCACGAGCGGCAATTCCGGGGCCAACCGCGTGGCGACGCAGGCAACAACCGGCGCGCTCGTCTCAGCCGCCGCCCAGAACAGCTATGAAGATGCCGGCCAATCGCTCGAGCGGGTCGACCGTCTTGTGGGGCTTATCGACGACATGGACGAACTCAAGGAAAGCATCGATCTCAACACGCGCGTGACCGCTGAATTGGCCATCGCCCTCGTGGCGATGTGGCAACTGGAAGCGATTCAAACCGTGGGTGACGGCACCGGCGGCGTGATCGACGCCGCCACCATCGCCGAGGAACAGCGCTTCATGGATTTCACGCTACCGGACCTCCAGGCAGACTGATCGTGGGGGCATGACGGGTGGCGACTGAACAAGAAATCATCGAGGAAGAACTGGTCTACGGTGCCTTGCGCCGCGAACGACTCTGGCAACGCCTTGGTCTGACAGGTCTTGTCTTCGGCATCATCGGCTGTCTGAGCGCAGCAGCAGTCTCGATCCTCGATGTCGACCCACCCCCCGTCGTTGTCCCGTATGATCCCGCCACTGGTTTTGCCCTGCCCGAGGCGTCCGTTGGGGCCACATCCGTCACCGCCAACCAAGCGATCATCGAGGCGGAGGTCTTCCGCTATGTGACCGACCGGGAGGTCTATAACCAGCTCGACAACGATCTGCGCATCCGAAGCGTCTTGCGCCGATCGGATCGGGCGGCCGAGAGTGGCTTACGCCAGATCTGGAACAGCGCCAACGAGAACTACCCGCCGACAGTCTACGGCCCGAATGCCCGGCTCGATGTGGAGATCCTCAGCATCAATCGCATCGGCACCAACCGCGCCACGGTCCGCCTGCGCAAACGTCTGACATCCATCAATGGCGTCCAGACCGGGCTCTTCACCGCCACGCTTCTCTTCGAGTTCCGCCCCGAGACCCGCCGCTCCATCGACGAGGTCTGGACCAACCCTTTCGGCTTCACGGTCCTCGAATATTCCATCCGTTCCGACAGATTGGAGAATTAGTTTGATCAATAAGTTATTTGGTGCTGCCATATTTGTTTTGCTGCCTGCCCTTGCCTTTGCCGAAGCGATCCCGCGCGGTGGTCCAAATGACAGCCGCGTGCGGCTGGCAACATATCAAGAAGGTCAGGTCTACCGTCTCAGCGTCTCGCTTACCCATGTCACCACGGTCGAATTCGGCGAGGGTGAAAGCATCCGCTCGATCATCGCGGGCGACACCGAGGGCTTCGAGATCGATGGCGTGCCCGGAGGCCAGGCATTTGCAATCAAGCCCGTCGCGCGCGGGGTCCATACCAATGTGACCGTCTACACGAACAGGCGCAGCTACTATCTCAACGTCGAGGAGGTTCGCAGCCCGACCTTCTATGTGGTGCAGTTCCGCTATCCTGATGACGCTGGGCGCCCGACTCGAGCCATCGCCGCCCAAGCGCCAAACTACAATTACGGTGCCAGCGCGCGGACCGAGTTTACGCCAACCCGCATCTGGGATGACGGGACGTTCACGTATTTCGCGTTTCCAAGAAACGCGCCTGTGCCCGCAATCTTCCGCTACGCGGGCGGCCGCGAGCGCACGGTCAACACGCAAACTCCTGAAGACGGCGTGATCCGCGTCAGCGGCGTGAACCGCCAATGGGTCCTGCGACTTGGCGAAGAGGTGGTCTGCATCGAGGCGATCCCGCCCGCGGAGGCCACCTCATGAGCGATACCGGGAACACCGAGCTGGAAAAACGCCTCGCCGCCCTTGAGAAAGGCAGTGCCCGCGCCCCCACGGCGTCGCAGCGCCGGTCGCCCCTTCTCGCGCTGATCGTGGTCCTCGTCATCGGCGCAGGTGGTGCCCTGCTCTATCTCCTCTCACAGCCCGACGAAGAGGAAGCCTTGCCGACGGCCACCCCGGACGTCTTCCAAAACGAGGGGGACGGCTTTGGCGCTATCGAGACCTTGCCCCCGCCCGAGCCCGAGGTTGTGTTTGTCGGACCGGATCCAGTCGAGCCCAACGCGGAGCTTCTGGCGCAGATCAGCGCCCTGCAGGCTCAGATCGAGGAGTTGCGCAACGCCCCTGAACCAGTTGTCGAGGAAGACACCGCCGCCGCAGAGGCTATTGACGCGCTGACCGCTCAGATTGCGGCGCTACAAGCCGCCTCGGAAGCCGCACAGCAACGATTTCAGGACGAACTGACGGCGCGGGATCGCAGCCTTGAGCAACTCCGCATGGATCTGGAACTGGCCCAACTCGAGGCCAGCCGACCGCAACCCGCGCCAGTGGGCCCCACGGAAGATGAGCTGCGCGCACGCGAGCAAGAGCGACTGCGCCGCGAGGAAGAAGCCCGGCGCATGGCCGAGCTGGAGCGCCGCGCCGCGGAGGAACGCGCCTTCCAGGAGCGGCGCATCACCTCGCCCACCATCGCGTTTGGCGGTGCCTCCGGAGCGAATGAAACGGCTCTGACAGAACGCACTTTTGGCGAGGTGACGGATTTCGTGCTGAACGGGGCGCTGCCCTCGACGGTGACGCAGGCCGAGGTGATCGCCAATCCCTCCAACACGATTCTACAGGGCACCATGATCCAAGCCGTCATGGAAACCGCCCTCGACAGCTCTCTGCCCGGCCAGACCCGGGCCCTTGTTTCCGAAGACGTGTTCAGTTTCGATGGCTCACGCCTCCTCATTCCGCGCGGGTCCCGCCTGATCGGGCGCTATCGCTCTGGCGTCGATATCGCGCAGCGCCGGGTCACCATCGCCTGGGATCGGATCATCCTGCCCGACAACCAGACGATCCAGATCAGCTCCTTCGGGGGCGATGAACTGGGTCGCTCAGGTGTGACCGGCTTTGTCGATACCCGCTTCGATGAACGCTTCGGCTCTGCGGCGTTGATTTCTCTGATCTCAGCGGCCCCAAGCGCCGCCGCTGCAAACGTGCAGGATGAGACCGCCGCGGACGTGCTCGAAGACGTGGGCGATGATCTCGCCGATGCCACGGACATTGTGATTGGCGACTACCTCTCCATCGGCCCCATTATCTATGTCGATCAGGGCGCGCGCGTCACGGTGATGGTCGACCGCGATCTGGAGATATTCTGAGCCCATGTCGCTGAGCTATCTCGAAACCTCGCTCGACCGGATCGATGCCGCCGCACGCGACGATGTCATCGAGATCTGCATCAACCCTGACGGTAGCTGTTGGGGAGAATTCCGGGGCGATCACTTCATGCGGAGGCTGGACCAGGCGTTGACCACGACGGAAGTCAAAGACCTCGGCAACCAGATCGCCTCCTCGGCCAATACCACAATGAGCAAGGACCGCCCCATCGTCTCGGTCTCGATCACCTACAAGGGCCGCCCTATCCGCGCACAGGTCATCACCCCGCCCGCCGTGCTCTCCGCCATGTCGATCAGCCTACGGTTCTTCTCGAGCCTGCCGCTCGAAGGGATCGCGCTCGATTTCCTCTACGGCAAAGAACGCAAGCTTGAAGAACTCCGCATTGAGAAAACCCGGGAACTGCGCGAGGTGGTCGCTGCAGGCGTCATCGACGATGCTCTGACCTTCTGCGTCGAGAACAAGCTGAACATGATCGTCTCGGGTGGCACCTCCACCGGAAAGACCGTAGCCGCGCGCAAGATCCTCTCTCACGTACCGGTCGAGGAACGCATCGTGACCATCGAAGAAGCCGCCGAGCTTCTGCCGACCCAGCCAAATGCCGTGACCCTCATCGCCAATCGCGACGCAGAATTCCAGACCGCCGATGTGCTTCTCACCGCCACGCTGCGCATGCGCCCCGACCGGATCATCCTGGGCGAGGTGCGCGGCAAGGAGGCCATGACCTTTCTGGAAGCCATCAACACCGGCCATGGCGGCTCGATGACCACGCTGCATGCCGAAACTCCCCAACTTGCCGTGCAGCGCCTCGCGATCGCAGCACTAAAGACCGAGATCCCGATGACCTATGCCGACATGATCCAGTACATCGAGAATTCCATCGACGTGATCATCCAGGCCGGTCGCCATGACGGCAAACGCGGCATCACCGAATTCTACCTCCCCGGCGCAACTGAGATTGGAATTTCCCCATGAAGACCTTTGAATACGATATCCTGTCCTTTCCCATGGCCCGAAAAACCAGCCTTGCCGACATGCAGGCCAGCCTGAATGCCAAAGGTGCGGAAGGCTGGGAGGTGGTGTCGATCAGCTCCTCGGAATTCGCCAATGTGGGACACACGGTCTTCCTGAAGCGTGAGACCACACCCGCCGGAGCCACGGCATGAGGCAGGCGGGCTGCACCCTCGTATTGACTGCGCTGGTCTTGGGCCTGACGTTGGCACCCGCCTTCGCTGAGCGCGATCTCGTGCCGACCCTCGATCGCAGCTTTGACGTCTGTCCGGACCGGCCCGCTGAACCCTTGTGGATGCAGGAGATCCCCCTGCGCCAAGCCTATCAGCGGGTTCTGGTTCAGGACATCTATCGCGCCCAGAATCTCGAGCGGGTCGTCGAGATCGGCAACTGCGACTGCGCGACCCGGTTCCCCTCTTGGGACGCAGCCGAGGCCGTGTTTCATGAGAGCTACGCGAGCGACGAACGATGGGAAATGCTGCAAGCCTCGGACGCCTACAACCGCCACGCCAACGCCGCCCGTCCCGAAGCCCAGGCCATCTGCGACGTCGCGGGCAATTGGTAAGGAAGCCCCGCGATGAGCGTCGTCACCTATTTCGTTGAAACCTCCCAAGCCTATCTCGACACCGCCGCTGAGACCCAGTTTGGTGCGGTTGCGGCAACGGTCGGCACGCTCCTGGTTTTGGGGACAACGCTGGTGGTGATCCTCGTCGGAATCAACATGATCTATCAATACCGGGCCATGGATGGGCACACAGCCTTCTGGCTCGCGGTCAAGATTGGGCTCATCGGGATATTCGCGACCAATTGGATGCAGTTCAACGCGTTCTCGTCTGCTATTCTCTATGGGATCGACAGTATCGCGGGCGCGCTCGTGGCCTCCGTCGGCGGCGGCAGCCCGGGGCCTTCTGGAACTTTCGCTGAAGAATTCGACCGGCTGATCGCCGAGCTCGGCGATTACCTGAATGCCGCCGGGTCCGAGCTGAATTGGATGGCTGGCGCCATGCTCGACATCGTCGGAGTGCTTCTGCTCTCGATCCTCGGCGGACTGGCCGCCTTCATCCTCGTGGCCTCCCGATTGATGATCGCGCTTCTGATCGGGATCGCCCCGGTGATGATTTTCCTGACCCTCTTCGAGGTCACCAAGGATTATTTCGCGCGCTGGTTATCCGCGCTTATCTCATTCGCGATCTACCCTATCGTGATCGCAGGGGTCTTCGCGACCATTACAGGGGTGGCCTCAGCTCTCATCGGCGAGTTGGGTGATCCGGAAGGGGCTTCCAACATTGGTGCCCTTCTCCCCTTCTTCATGATGGTCCTCATGGCCAAGGGCTTCATCATCGCAACACCCTTCATTGTCCGCGCGATCTCCGGCAACATCATGATGCCTGCCCTCTCCGGAGGCCTCGGTGGCGGATACAGCTTCGCTCGCGCAGCGATGGGCAGCCAGCAGGCCTACAATCGCTACCTCATCGGCGGGGCCAGTGGCGCAGAATACACAGCCCTCAGGGCGCGGCAGTTCTTGGGCGTGCAGCAAATGCCAGTGCGGCAAGGGATGGGGCAGACGGGTTCCGGAGGCGGCACAGGATCCGCAGACTCGGGATCAAAAATGCTGGCGCAGCTTGCGAGACTGGGACGGCTTGGACGACGGTGACGGCCCAGTCCGGCCGTTCACCGGGTTCACTTTCGCTGTGCTGCGGCTACACCGAACCGATCATCTATGGCGGTGTGCAGCGTAGTCGGGAAAGCCAAGTGTGCCAGCGCTGCATTCGGGCCTCCGAAGTGGCCGCTCACAGCCGAGTGCAGCAAAAACCGGAGGCGAATGTAGCCGAGAGTAGAGTGGTGAAGCGTTTCGTGTTCTTTTAGATATGGTCAGACGGCACGGGCTTTCCAGATTTGATAGATTGTCTTGCGGCGCTCAAATGCCTCCGGGCCGCCCTCCATGATGGAAATGACGTTGGACTGACAGGACTTATCGTCGATATTGCCAACCGATATGGCGATGTCATCATCGCTGGCGCTGCATGTGGTGATGGTCTCGGCATCGCCAAGCACCGGAAAATTCGCGTTATGTGTCGCGAAGATGAATTGCTGGTTTGGCTTGATCTGCCGAAGCAGCTTGACCACCTCCTCGTAGACGGTCTGGCTATCAAGATCATCTTCCGGCTGGTCGATGAGCAGAAGATCATTCCCCTTCTGGCTAAGCAGGAAGAGCATCATCGCGGAGGCGCGCTGACCAAGAGAATGCGACAGAAGTGCTTTGCCGTGATACGTCACCGCATAGCTGTTGGGCACCTGATAAGAGATGAGTGCGTAGAGATTTGCTATGAAGTGCTTTTTGAAGTCCTCGCTTTTTCCCTTCGCGTGAGCACAAGCCTTTTCGAGGTCTTTGAAAATCTCGCCAAAATCGGAGTAAGCCTCTGCAAGTGCATTATAATATTCCCTGCGAAGATTATTGCCTCGAAGTAACCCGTCGATATGGGTCGTGAAGGCGTTGCGATCTCCCTTGAACGCTACATTTACTCTCAATGATCCTTGCGATTCGTTGATGATTTTCAGCGCCGCCGCGATTAACTTGAATTCATCGTGCCAGGCATCATTCAGCGATGTCATGGCGATCAGGACGGCTTCGAGCCTTGTTTTTTCCTTTCCCGTCCGCTTGGCCAGCTCGGCGATTTCAGCTTCAAGCTCCTGCTTGCGCTGCGTAAGCTTGATATAGGCATCCGGCTGGATCGAGGTAACGCCCTGTTCGTCCAACGCTTTGACCAGTTCCCGCTCGGTCTCGGCAAATTCTTCCTTTAGGCCGTCGCGCACGCCTTCAAGCTCTTGGCGCAGTTCATCCAGATCGCAGGACTTGGTCTTGATGGTGGCAGCAAGAGCCTTGGCTGTCGCCACCGTGCCTTTTAGCTCTTCCACCTTGGCTGCGTAGCGCGTGAAGAAATCAGCATTTTGATCGGAGGCATGAACTTCTATCAGCTTGAAATCTTCTTCGGCCTGGGTTGCAGCATCATCAATCGTCTTGCGCCAGGCCGCAGCCGTCTCGTCAATACCCTGACAGTAGGTCAGGTCCTCGCTATAGGCCAATTGCTTTTCAAGCTTGTCCTTGATGCCATGCTTGTCGAATTGCTCCAGGTTGAATTCAACATCCTTCAGTTCATCTTCCAGCGCTTGCTTGTCCTCCGCATCGCCGCGGACAGAATTGAAGCTCTCTATAGCCGACTTTAGTTCGCCCGCGCGTTCCTCGATCTTTTGCCGCACACCCTTTAGGCTATCGCCCATGAGCTTTTCGACAAGATCGTGCCCGAAGCCCTTTCCAGCAGCGGAGAGGTCCTTCTGCCCGAAGTAAAGCGGCTTGGCGATGATCGTCTCCTTAATGGAGACACCGGGGCGCAGCACGTCATCGACATAAACATCCGGCAAATGCCCCCAGATGCGCCTTACCTCATAGCGACCGCCATGCCGATCGGTCGCTTCGACAATTACCTTGCCGCCGCTTTTCAGAACATGGGGCAGGAGCTTATCCTTATATTCCTTGTCCTGTGCCTTTTCGCCAAAGGGGATATCAAGCGCGTAGCGCACGCTTTCCAGGATAGAAGATTTTCCGCTGCCCTGAATGCCAATCAGACAATTCAGATGCGGAGAGAAGGTAACACGCCTACCATCCAGCAATCCGCCTTCAAAGCGAACGGCGTTGATGTGGGAATGGCCTATGGACGGTATATCCGGCGCAACGCGGAAAGCATGATCCGTCAGGGCAAATTTCACCGCATCGAAACCAACATCGCCAAGCTTCAGATAAACCTTCTTACCTTTGCCGATTTCAGAAATTTCTTTTGCATCAGAGCCTTCCACTTCGGCTGGATAGTGATCGCCCCACCAGCCCTTGACCTTCGTGCGGCAAACGCCATCCTGCTTGTCATGGGTGCGGACCTTCTGGAAGCCAAGGGCATATTTTTGAATGAGCGGCTCAGCGGCAAGTTCGCCCATTCGCCCGCCGCTTAACTCCTTCCACAGGCCACTATTAGCCTCGACATGCGCGAAGATAATGAAAAAGTCGCGGTTGTAGGATTCCAGTTTTCTGAGCGTCTCGATCAGGTCATCATTGCTACGTCCGTTTTCCTGCTCGTATTGCGCGGGAACCTTCCCAGCAAACGCTACGCCAAGAAATTGGTTGATGTAATCCTGACCATCGGCCAACCAAGCTTCGGAAAATACCACGAGTGTGTGAACGCCGTTTGCGCCGTCCTTGACGGATAGTTCCACGCCGGGGAGCACACCGATACCGAATTTGCGCGCCCTCTTGCGCAGAGCCTTGAATTCTTCCAAGTCAAATTTGTTGTGGTTGGTGATGACGGCAAGGCGTGTTCCGTTAGCTTCAAGGGCCTCGACATAGCTGGCGACGAAACGGTCAGCGTCGCCGTCATAACGAAATTCCTTATCCGCTCGAGTGTGCAGGTGGAAATCTGCCCTTACCCACTTCGTGCCATGCTCGAAGAGTTTCTGAAGCGCCTCACTCATTCGCTACGTCCCTGTGATCAATTAGTTTTTCTTCCCAATGAGACCACGCAATGCGGGTCTCTGTAAAGTTAGGCGCTGACTGGCCCGCGGTTGGCCAGAACGGCGCGCGGGCGGCGGCAGTGTGACTTGCCGTAGGGTGCAAGCGCGACTACGTCCGAGCGGTCGCTGCAATTGTGTTGCAGGCCCTTAGGGGAAGTCGACGTTATACCCGTTAGGTGGTCATGAATCCGTTGCCAGCGGCCATCAATCTGAATGGCTGGTCTCACGGTTAGGCTGCGGCTGCAATGCCGCGACGCCATGAGGCCGCTTTCCGCCCTGCGTTTCAGAGTTTGGCGCGATACTGCGCCAGACGCGCGGGACTGCTCTCAGCGCTTTGCGGTCTTATGCCCAAACGGCTGCGACCGTTAAGGTTCAGACTTAGTCAGAATTAACCGGCCTCTCCGTCCCGAGACCCGCCATCCTACGTGGAAGTGATCGGCCTGCGAGGTTAGAAGGGCGAATTAACGAGAACCCTCTTTCATTTTTTTGCGGGGGGCTTGCTAGATTTGCTAGGTTTCAGGGACGGTGTGTTCCCTGGTGTGGTTTTGTTGTCACGGCGTCGCTGATCCGGTTTCCCGGTTGATTTTGCTATCGGCTTCGGTCCTGGTTTAAGTGCCATGAATGCTCTCCGTTATTGGTTTGTTGATTTGATGCTCCCACGAATGTCCGCGTTGTAACGATGCTGCGGAAGCAACGCGGCATCGCCGCATGTGTGCTTCCCGCCCACGAAATCAAAGATTAACAGGCAGGCAGCCTGTTCGATATCTGAAGTTGGCCCAAAGCGATGGCGACCAACCGGCGATCGAAGATTTTCAATTTGCGCTGTCCAGCGACTTCCCCGCCAGCCCAGTCCTTAAGACCTTCCATCACTCCCTCAACAGTCGGTTCGATATCGTCGTGCTGCATCATCCAGTCGACAGTCGCCAGAAGTTCCATGCCGAGAGGCGACTCAAAGCCATCGATAGTGGCCGAAGCCCATTCCAGTACGCTTGAGAACTGCTTCCCTTCACCCGAGTTCAGATAGGCTTGCACTCGATCATACTTTGCGTCGTTGAACCAAATGAGATCCAAGGGATCGGCATCTGCAAGGCGCTTGTCGCACCGGAGATAACTTCCATCGAGACTGTCGAGCAGCTTCGTCAGGTTATGCGAATAAGGTCCGTACTTGTTTGCTTGGAACCTGAACTTGAGTGCGTCCGAACCCCCGAACCGTTTCACGCCGCGCTCGAGAAACCATCCCAATTTCTGCACCTCAAGAATCGAGCATTCAATCCCAAGGAGTGAGTACCGACGTACCATCTCAGCCACCAGTGCGCGTGCCGGGGTGAGCTTCTCAACACCAGTGCGCTTGGCGACATTCTGATACTTGGAAGTCGGCTCGTAGACAATGGCATTGACCCCTTCAAGTTCCGCCAATGCCGACTCGATAAGAGGACGCACATCGCGCCAGTCAAGGCCACCATTACCACAGCCAAGTGGAGGGATCGCAATTGAATTAATTCCCTTCTCACGAATTACTCGGACAAGGTCCTTCAATCCATCCTCGACCCATTCAATCTTAGTTTTCACTCGCCAATGGGTCTTTGTCGGGAAATTGATGATCCAGCGCGGCCCAAAGAGCTCCTTGTTCTCGGTAACAAACATTTTGCCAGTACGCACTTCGCCTTCATCGCAGGCGCGCGCATAAGCTTCGAAGTTTCGTGGGAATTGCTCCTTGAACATGAGGGCAATTCCTTTGCCCATGATTCCGACCGTGTTCACGGTGTTCACCACCGCGTCAACGTCAGCTTCCAGAAGATTGCCTTGCGTGTAAGTTACCATCAGAAATACCAGCCTGGTCGCGCCACGATCTTGAGATCGAGCCCAACCTCCTCCCGTTGCTGTTCAAGTGTTCCTTTTTCGTTCTCGCTCAGGCAGACTATGCCTGCAAGGTGCTCCACTGGCAAGTGCCTGTGCACGAGCGCCTCGGCCTGGTAGCGATCCGTCTTTTCGGGATCATCGACGTCGCGTTTGAAGTCTCTACGCTGCAGGATGCCCCAGTCGACCTTGTCGAGGTCGTCGAGCGAGGTGAAGAATTGCGCAGTCTGGAGGTATGCGTGGCGATCTGAAAACACCGTTGCTACGCCTCGATCCTCGAGCCCCCGAAGTGAGGACGCCATGATCACAATCTCCGTGTTCGGGAACTGGCGAATTCCTCCGTAGCCAGTCTTGATGTTGTACATCATCATCGAAAATGGCGTGAAATAGAACGGAATGTAATCTGATAGCGATCCGCCCGGTGCAACAGGTACATTCCGTGCAGTCCGACGCTGAATTAATTCGAGGTTCCCAATTCGCACGAAATTGGGGTCTTGCACTCCGGAATTCTTGCAATGAAGCCCATGCCTGAGGATCCACGGCACATTGTTGATGTGCGTAATCCTGAAGATCAGAGCTTTTTCGGCGGTCAAGTTGTTTGCCATGTCTCGATATGGATACAGTTTGGGCCAACTTCCCTCAAGATGTTATATGGTGGCCAGCGCCGTCGAGCACATAGCCGATTGACTGGTTCGCAAAACACTTGCCATTCGGTCTTCGCACGAACGCCAACCCTTGGCGACGGCCAGCCCCGAATGTCTGCGCCTGCTTATGGCGTTGAACCTTTTCGCACCCTTTGCAAATGTCCGGAATCCGTCTTCCCCGACAAGCAGGCGATGTCCGCCACCCTATCGAGCAACCAGCTTTTTACTCCCACCCCTCCCGCAACATCGCTTCCATATCATCCAATCCATCGACAGCAGAGCGCATCTGCGCCTCATCATCCACGCCCACTGACTCGGCAACCGCAATCTGGCTCCCAAAATCCATCTCCATCTGACGCTGTTCCTCGGTGATGACGGCTTGAACGACAGGCGCGGTCTTCTTTGGAGCGGCGTCGGCTTGGCCTGACGGTTGACCATCGCCAGCCTGGCTTGCCCTCTCCACATCGGCTTCTGTTCCCCCTGGCCCATCCAACGGCGTCATCGGCATGGCGCGCACACTCAGCGGCAGCGTGCCCTGCGGTCCCCTGTCCCCCGGCTTCGGAAACGGCAACTCGCCTGATTGCGCCGCGTGGATCGCCTTGAACAGCCGATCGTCAAAGTATTGGATCCGCTTCGCGCGGACCGGCATCTGGGCATCGATGACCATGACGATCTCGTCGAGCGGTAGCCGGCGCGCCTCATCCTCGGGCAGGAGAGAGCTTTCTTCGGTCCGGGTGGACTGGCTACGGCCTTCGAAGGGGTTCTTGCCGATGGACTGGGATCGCGTGATGACGGTCTTCGTGGTCTTGCCGACAGCCTTGCTGAGCTCCTCGACGGTTTTTTCATCGGACGGCGTCAGGTAGAGCTTCACGCCCGCATTCCCCTGCAAGGCGCGGCGGGTGTTTTCGCCATAGATTTCATCGAGGGCGGGGATGGTTTGGGTGACCACGGCCAAATGGCCGCGATAGGTCCGCAGGGTCTCGATGCTCTCGACCACGATGGGCATCTTGCCGAGGCGATTGAACTCGTCGAGCATGATCATCACGGGCCAGGGTTCATCTGGCCCGGGATCCTTCTCCTGCATGGCGGAGAGCAGGTCGGAGAAAAACAGCCGGATCAGCGGCGCGAGCGGCTTCACCATCAGCGGCTGGACCACGAGATAGACCGAAAAGGGTTTCTTGCGGATCGTGCGGAAATCAAAATCCGACACCGCTGTCGCCTCATCGATGGCCGGGTTCTGCCATTGATCGAGCCCCGATGTCATCAGGAGCGAGACGTAAGAGGTCAGCGTATCGTTGTTGGTCGAGGCCAGCCGCGTGAAGATCAGCTTGGCGGCCCTGTTGTCCACCTCGTGGCCCCGCGCGAAATATTCCTTCTGCTTGTTCCCGCCCGAGGCGGCGATGCGGTAGATCTCGCCCAAGGTCGGACGCTTGCGCTGGAAGGCCAGGAGCCCTGCTGCCACAAAGAGATCGATCCCGCCCTTGAGCAGCCCCTGCACCCGGTCATTGTCGCTTTGCAGGAAGAGCGTCGCCAGGAGCTGCAATTCCATCTGCTGGCGCGCGGGATCTTTCAACTCATAGATGCGCAGGAGCGGGTTGTAGCGATGCGTGCGCTTGCCCTCCCAATCGGTGGGGGCAAAGCGATAGACCTTGTCGCCTTGGGCTGCGCGGTGCCGGGCCGTGGCCTCGAAACACTCGCCCTTCACATCGAGCGTCACGGCGGAGCCTTGCCAGGTCAGCAGGTTCGGAATGACAAAGCCCGTGGTCTTGCCGCGGCCCGTGGGGGCCACGATCAGCGCATGGGGGAAGACCTTGGAGCAGATGTAGTTGGCGCGGGAGCCCGGCGGCCCCAGCTTGCCGAGGATGAACCCGGTACCGGGCGCTCCGAAGAAGCCATTGGCCTTCATCTCGCGCGCGGTCTGCCAATGGGTCTGGCCAAAGCGTGTCAGAGCGGACCCCGAGAGGGCGAGGCTCAGCATCAGGCCGGCGGCGGCGAAGCTGCCGATGATCAGGTGAATAAGTTGCGCGTCTTCCGGGCGGCGATCGAGGATCGCCAGATAGTTCTGCGCGATATAGGCAAAGTCGATCTCGGCTCCGAAGCCGAGATCCTGATAGGTCAGCACCGCCGAGGCGATGGTGTAGCCTATGGCTGCGGTCACCAGCGTTACCACCAGGACGCCCGTGGCGATCCGCGCTTTTCCCATGGAGGCGCTCAATGGACCTGTCCCCGCTCGGTCTCGCCATCTACATCGCCAGTGCGGTGTTTTTCGTATTCGGTGTCGGCAAGATCATCGACCACCTGGCGCAAGGCCTCCGTGTTGGCCGTCGCGGCATCGGATTGCAGATAGACCTTGGCGACATAGAGCCGGTCAAGACGGTCCTCGAGAACCTTCTCCAGCGCATCGGCATCGCCAGATGTGAGCCGGTCGCGTTGGCGAACGTCCAGCACCCGCGCGATCTCGTCGCGGAATGCGTCCCGCTCCGCCTCGGTCTCGAAGGGCGCGGACAACTCCCCCGCCCGCTCATGCTTCAGAACACGCGTAATCCCGTCTGCGAGGCGATCGGTGTTGTCAGACTGCAGCGCAGTTTCATCGCGGGTCGCGAGGATGTCGTCGCGCGTGCCAGACCCAAGCCCGTCGCGCATCTCGGCTTCGCGGCGGACCTGATTGATGGCTTCCGTATCGCGTATCTCGACGACGGCCGCATAGGTCGCGCCGAGCCCACGGGCGAGATGGGACGGCATGTCCGGATAGCGCGCTCGTAAGTCATCCGTGACAGCATCTGCAACGGGCGTGCGGAGGTCGCGTCCCTCCATGATGCGGCCGACCTCGCGGGTGATCTCGCTGGCGCGGGCCGCATCGGTGATAGTCTCCCTGTAGGGCTCAGACCGGTCGATCACATCGCCGGGGCGTGCGAGCAGGTCCGGGTGTGCCTCGAGATACGCACGCTGCTCCGTCTCGATGCGGCGCTCCGCCCGTGAGACAACCTCCCAGTCCCGGTCCTCGATCTGCTGCGCTGTCAGGCCGTCTGCGCGCATCTCCTGACGGATTGTCCCTTCCATCGCCCGGACTGCGTCCTGATGATAATGGAACCGCTCGCTGACCGGTTCCGCTTCCATGACCCCATCCCGGCGCAGCACGTTTTCCCGTTCCAGAAGCGTGCCAAGCGCGACATGCACATCGTTGAGAATGTCGCGCGCCTGTTCCAAATCGGCGCGGCGTTCGAGATTCAGATCGCGCGCCTCGGCCACCATGGCGAGATCATTGGCGATCCATTGATGCTCGAGCGCTGCATTTGAGGCCCCGGTCTCGATCCGGGCCACCACTTCGGATGTGCTGATCCCCGTGCCCCGTAGTGCCGCGTCAATGCGCGATCTCAGATCGGGCTCGGCCAGTCGCTCGCGCTGGTTGGTGTCGATATTGGCTTCGGAATAGATCCCGCCCTCCGAGGGGGCCTCTGACAGCGTGGATGATCGCAAACCGAGAGGCTGCATGTGCTGGACCTGCGTCTGGATCTCGATGAGGCGTTTTTCCAGCACGGGACGTTCCGCGTCAGGCTTCTCGGCGATCATGCCCTGCACCCGCGCGAGCTTTTCCGCATAGAGGCTTCTCAGGTCCTCGAAGCTTTGATCCTCGGCCATATAAACATCTCCTGTTCGGTCCACCTGTCCGCCATGCGCCAGCACCTCGCCCGCGCGGAACAGCGCCGCGGCAATATCCTCGCGGGCCTCCCTCGAGGCTTCGGCGGCCAGGGAATGGTAGACGGTTCTGGTTTTGGCGATCTCCGCCAGCGTCCGGGTCAGGTCCTGCCCCACGCGTTCGCGCTCGCGGGGCGCGCGACCCTCTTCTTTCGCCGCATAAACCTCGCTGGTGCGGGCTGGGTAATGCACGACGCCGCGCTCCACCCGCCGCGTGGCTTCCAGCCGCACGCCGTACTTCTCGGCCTCCTCGACCATGGCGAGGCGGAAGTCGTCATAGTTGAAGCGGTGATTGCGCCCCAGAAAGAGGAACTCGCCTTCTTGCGAGCGGCGGTTCAGCACCAGATGCGCATGCGGGTGATCGCGGTCCTCATGCACCGCGATGATGTAGTCGAAATGCCCCTCATCAGTCTGGAAGAACCGCTCGGCCACATCCGTCGCAATATCGCGCACATCCTCCCCGCGTGTGCCGATGGGGAAGGACATGAGCATGTGGGTGGTCTGGCCCAGCTTGGGTTTGAAGCCCGCATCCCACCGCTTGGCAAAGCGCTCGGTGAGATCCTTGATGTCATTCGCCTCGAGCTTCGCCTTGCCATCCAGGAACCCGCTACTGTCCACGATATGAGTGGACTTGGTTGTGAGGTAATCGAGCTGGTTCATCAGCTGCGACTTGTTATGGGTCCCCCCGCCCCGGATCGCCTTGAAGACCGCTGGCCGATGCCCCGCTGCCGCGCGTACAAGCTGGCTCTGCTTGGCGACATGCAGCCCCTGCATCGAGCCCCGGACGCGGCTCCAGCCATCCCGGAAGACCTCGCCCGTGACGGCATGGACGGCATCATTCAGCCGCATGGGCAAACTCCCTCAGCGCGGCCGTGGCCTCCAGCTGCATCGCGTCCCGACGGCGGCGCAGGAGCAGGTCGATCTCGTCAGCAGAATCCAGAATGAACCGCGCCAGCCCGCGCATCTGCGCGAGGCGCAATTCGGAGAACTCGGCACTCGTGCCCCCCACGGCCCCCTGCCCCATCCGGTTGGCCCGCGTCATCTGCTTGGCGATCTGCGCGACCCCATTGCCGACCTCGTGCAGAGAGGCCCTGTAGCGCGCCATCTCGGCCGCCATCTGCGCGTCCGGAACGAACACTCCGTCCGCCGCCTGAATGAGCCGCCGCAGCCCCTCGGCACGGCTCTGGATCCCCGCCTTCGCCAGCACCTCGTCGAGCGCCGCAAGCTCCGCAGCCGTAACCTTCACACTGACCGCTAAGACCGGAATTGCGGCATCGGCCTGGCGCTCGGCATCAGCTTTGAGCGTGTACTGAATCGCCCGCACCGACACGCCAAACCGTTCCGCCAGCACTGACGTGGAAATGCCTTCCGCAGCTTCGCGAACGATCTCCATGCGGTCCGCATCTGTGAGACGTTTTGAGCGCGACATGCGAAGAAAGACCCCCTATTTCCTGCCACCTTCCATCAAGGCTGCCCCCACCTTACGATAATATACCTATCTGTCAATTATATACTTATGTCGCTTTCAGTCTCAGGCAGCCTTGATGTCCGTTTCACGCCGCGGCCCGCAGGGACGCGGCCCTGTCGAGCCTCACCACCGGCACACCATCCAAACGCCAGGACCCCCTTCCCCAGCACCGCCCGAGTGTCAGGCCGAACACGAATGTGTTCGGACGGAACCGCGGGCGGGCGCAAACCCCACCGACAGGGCGGACAGGCAGGGTCAAGGAGGGCCAGATTTGGGTCCCCAAATCTCTGCCGCAAAAACCGGGAGGCCCTGGCCGATAGGTTTTTACGGATGGCCCCCTTGAGGCTGAATGGCCGGTCTGTCGCGGCCTGACTCTTCCGGTCTGCGATCATCCTTTGATCGCACAAAGACCGGAAGCAAGGCGAGGTCGCTGCCGGCGATCACCCGCGCCGGAACCGGCATCCCTGGAACAGGGATCGGGCCGCCCCAAGATCGTCCTGGGGCGGCCCATCCTCGTCAGAGGATTTAGTCCTGGGGATCCTTTGCGCTCGGCGGGAACATCACCAGCTCCGAGACCGCGACCGGGAAGTCGAGCTTGAGGCTGAAGAACTCCGAGCCATCCCCGTTGCGGGTGTTGCGGAACATCGCACCCACGCGCTGAAAACGGGTGCGCTCCTGGCCATCGGTATCGGTGAACTTGACGGGGACGGTGGCGACGTAGTGGTTGGTCATTTGGGTTACTCCTTGTTGCGATGGGGATCCGCCAGCACGGGGGCAAGAGGCCCGGTCGCAAACGCAAATGCGGAGGGTCCGCGGCTCCGCCGTGGAAGCCGTATTTATGCTTGCCGGAGCGCAAGCGCAGGGCACGATTGGACCGACCCCGTGCGATCCACATCTATGAGCAAAAAGGAGTGATCCGGATGACCCTTGCCATCACGCAGCCGCCACCATCCGCGTCCCGCCGAGCCTGGCCGGGGTGCTGACGGAGCCCGCCGGCGTAGATGCAATGTTCCGAAACACGCCCCGAGGAACCTGCAGGTCTTCAGCCTTAAGTGGGACGTCTCGACCCCTCGCGTCTTGTCCCGCTGACGATGTGCGAGTGCGCACCATCCCCAGCCCGTACCGATGCGGATGGGCCGAACTCTGACGGGCTGGGTAGAGGGATAACAGTGCTGGACGCCGTGAGCTGCCGATCAAGTGTGACCGATCGCATGCGCCATGAGACATGACGAAAGGGCCGCGCCAAGCGCGACCCCCTCTCTTCACTCCTGCGACGCCGTCTTCGCCGGGTCAGCAACCCGCATGACCGTCAGGCCTTTTGCTTCCGCCTTCTGCCCGAGGTTCAGCGCGACCCCGTTGCCGCCGAAGAGGACAACCCCCGTCGCCGCGAACTTGTCGTCCAGCATCTCGTCGTTGCACTTGAACGGTGCCGCCCGCCCGTGCGCGGACCAGCGCGGATCGAAGCGCGCCTGCGCGACCCCGCGGGCGCGCGCCCACCGGGCGGCGATCATCTCGGCTCCGTGTTTGCCACCTTTGTGGCAGAGGAAGATCTCCTGGTTGCGGTTCTGCTTGATGCGTTCGCGAACCTTGTCGAGCGTGTTGAAGATCACATCGACATCGGTCCAGTCGGTGGCGCCTGAGACGATCAGGGGCACCCCCTCGACTTTCGATTTCGCGGCAGTCTCGCGGTCGTGCTGCTCGAGGAGCTGCCGCGCCTCGAAGACAGCACCTGTCTCTTGCGCCCGGACGCTTGCGCGCGAGCCTGCCGCCGGGATGAAGGCGTGACCCGTCTCGATCTCGTAGCATTCCGCCGCCGCCTCGCTCATCACCTCGATGGCGCTGACAATCTCGCGCAGGTGCAGAAAGCGCGCCTGCGCCTCTTCAAGTGCGGTCTCGGCGATCTCCGACCCGTCGTGGGATTTTGCCAGCGCGCCGATCTTGTCGGCGGTGCGGTCGACCTCCTTGCCGAGCGCCACCTTGCGGAGCTGCAGGATCGTGGCGAGCCCGTGCGCCAGCGGTTCGATTTCCGCTTCGAGCCCGGTCCCGCGCAACTGACCAAGCAGAGCCTCGAAGCTCTCGCGGATGATGCGGTCGGTCAGGACGTGATCCTCCGGGATCGGCAGCTGCGCGTCCTTCTCGGTCAGTCCGAAAAGCTCGATGGTCTCGTAGGTGTTTGCAGTGTCGTAAGCCATGTCTGGTCTCCAGTATTTGGTTGTGGAGCCACCACGTGAGTGTGGGGGCATGGCCGAATGCCTGGTTTCCGAATCTGCCCGGGTCAGGGACGGCGCAGCCGCCGGCTTGCCGGGCGCGAAAGTTTTCCGCGTGCAGCAACTGACACATGCGCGCCCTCACGCACGGGACCGCCCCAAGCCACAGGCCCCGTCCTCGCCGAAAAGTTTTGCGATCCTTGACGCGGGCTGATTTGGGGGCCATCCGGAGGATATGCTTCCGCACTCATGTGTGTGTGTTTTGACGGTAGGTTTGCCCGACACGAGCAGGCAAACGGCCCGACCGGACGCGGGAGACGGATGAAGCGGCGGGATCGTTTTGCTTCGCAAAACAGACCAGAGCGCAATCCGGCGGAGCGGCCAGGGAGGGACGTGCTCGCGAGGCGGGCAAACCGGGATGCCGGGTGCGACGCCGCGGTGAGGCCGCATGGCCGAATGCGCGACGGACCGAAGGGCCGTTCTCCCCTGCGACACGCGAAGCCGAGCTGGGGAGGCCGCAAGGCTAGATCAAAGAAAAACTTGGTAACGTTTGTCTTTCACCGGAGTGTGAGAACATATTAGTATCGCGCGATGCGCCTATTGATTTCCCTTATGGGAAGTCTGCATCTCGGATGATCACGAACCGCTTCGAGACCCGACTTGAGGAGGGCGGTCGAACAAATCTTGTGACGTTCCATCTCATCGAAGACCCACAGGACGCCGTGCATCGCGATTTCTTGGTGCTCTGCCTCAACCCTGAGCGCACCGTCTCCGGTTAGTAGAACCCAATCCCTTCCCGCCGCCAGACAAAACGCAAAGACATCTGGAGTCGATAGCATTGCTTTCGCCCGCTTCAGCTCAGTCGCGCGTGTGGTTTCTTCTGGAGTGAGCTCTTCCACTCTCAGACCCAGATCGATCAGATCAGGACCCATCCAGTCGAGGAGTTCCGCTTCATAAAGAATATCTGGGACAACAAAATCATAGGGGAGATCAAAGAGCCTCGCCGTCAGCGAGGCTCTTTCAATGTCGATCAGGACGGAGGTATCAGAAACAAGAACTTGCACATGGGCACTATGCCATGTGGTCCAACCGTTCTTCCAGTTCTTTTACTCGTATTTCGAGAAGCTCAGCCGCGCGAGACAATCCAATCAATCCCTCGGAGAGGGCACGAAAACACAACCTCTGAAAGCGGTCCGGTTCTTCTCGCTCCCACCGAATGGAATTTGGCTCCTCGAACGGCTCATCCCGCCAACCACGTTGCTTATAGACCTTGAACAGGCGCACAAAGGTTGCCTGATTGATGATCTCCAAATCTTTGCACCGATACGTAAGAGCTTGAATGCTAACGCCAAACCGGTCCTTCAGACTAATGAGTTCTCCGATGCTTATGTCCGTTCTGCGGGCACCAATTTCCTGCCGAAGCACTTCCGCCGGGACAAGGAACGCACCAGCAAATCGATTTGCGGCGCGTTCGGAATCGCACCCTTCTGCGACTTTGAGCACCATGTGGCCCAGTTCGTGAGCTAAACTGAAGCGTTTCCGCTCAGACCAGGTGTTCTTCTTAATCATGATCACGCGCGCGGAATGCTGTTCTTTTCGACGCACTTTCGCCGCAAGCCCGTCAATCCGATCAACGTCCAAAGACAGCACTTTAATCCCATGCTCCTCGAGGAGTTCCGCAAGCATCGGAACTGGATCGTGACCCAGCTGCCATGAGGCACGCATGTTGCGAGCCGCGTCCTCTGCATCACGAACATCGGCTACCCAGTAAGGCGCTTCGTGCGGAGCATCCCATTCCTGGCTCGAAAGATTCAGCAAGCTTTCGATGGCGAGGTACTTTTCAACCATATTGAGCGTCTTGGCTTCGATCGTCGCGATCTCCTTGGCGGACGAGCTGGCTGACTTGCGAAACTCCACGCCCTCCAACTCAAGCTCGTCATCGCTCAGCAGGAAATCCACAGAGACGCCGAGTGCTCGGGCAAGACTTAGCAGCACGCCCGATCCGGGCATGTCTTCATTGCGCTCGTACTTGCCTATGGCTTGAGCGGACACCTTGTTCTCCATGGCATCGGAAAGTGCACGGAGCGAGAGGCCAGATGCCGCTCGGGCTCCTTTGAGTCGCTTGCCAATCATATCGTCCTCCCAGTGGGTGGTTTACATTACACCCAAATAATTGATATTTTGTAAACTACAACGCTTGAAAGCGTGGCTTTTTGCCCCTAACTTGTAGCAGGAAGCCGAAGTAAAGGCAAATTTGTAAACCGCCGCACCGGCCTAAGAGGCGCTGAACCGGCAAAAACGCGAGGCTTCAATGGGCATCTCTGAAGACTTCAAGACCTTTCTCGATAACATCAAGATCGATAATGCCGCGACGATTGCCTTGCGATACGGCGAAGTCACTGCTTCCCTTAACAAGGAGTTTCGCGACACAGAGTCAAAAACGGCCAACAGCCTTCAAGTTGGCTCCTATGGCCGTTGGACGGCGATCAAGGGCATTTCCGACTTGGACATGATCTACATCATGCCTGCCGGGAAGTGGGATAGCTACAAAGATGGGGGCCAGTATCGGCTTCTTCACGATGCCAAGGCTGCGATCAAGCGGCGATACCCTTCGACGACCGTCAAGGTGGATCGTTTGGTTGTTCGGGTGCTTTACAACGACTTCCACATCGAAGTGATGCCGGCCTTCAAGCTAGCTGATGGGAGCTACAAGTACCCTGACACCGCAAACGGTGGGTCGTGGAAGAATACCAAGCCGCAGGCTGAACTCGATGAAATGAGAGAAGCCAATGAGCGCAAGAACCGTAACCTTCGCCGCTTGTGCAAGATGGCGCGCGCCTGGAAGAACAAGCACGGCGTCGCCATGGGCGGCCTTCTGATCGACACTCTCGCCTACAACTTCCTAGAGTCGACCGACGAATACGATACCAAGAGCTTCCACTACTACGACTACATGTGCCGAGATTTCTTCGAATTCCTAGCTGATCAGCCCAAGCAATCCGAGTATGCAGCGCTTGGCAGTCGCCAACGCGTCCGCGTTAAGAAGCGGTTCGAGCGGAAGGCGAAGAAGGCATACGATTTATGTCTGAAAGCCATCGATGCGAGCGGAAAGAAGAACGAGCGCCAAAAATGGCGGGATGTGTTCGGGAACGCCTACCCAGCACCGGCAAAGAGCGCAGCGGGAGAGGCTGCCGCATTCGCGCATGTCTTCAAGAACACTGAGCAGTTTGTCGAAGACAGATTTCCGGTCGATATTCGATACCATCTTCGTATCAACTGCGAAGTGACGCAGGATGGATTCCGTCCGGGAATGCTTCGGGACCTATTGGAGCGGCATGGCGTTCTGCTGCCGAAAAAGAGCCTTCGATTCTTCATCGCGGATGCAACCGATCTTCCCGATGATACCGAGTTGTTTTGGAAGGTCTTGAACCGTGGCGAAGAAGCCGAGCGTCGAGACGTGATCCGGGGACAGATTGTGCGCGACGAAGGTCGCGGTGAGCGCCGAGAGACCACAAGCTTCCGCGGAGATCACCTCGTAGAATGCTACGCGGTCAGCCGAGGCGTGGTCGTTGCGCGTGACAACATCCACGTCCCGATTCGTGTGAGAGATGCCGAGGATGAAGACTATGCCGCCTGATTACGATATCGCGTTCGAGGATCAGGTCCGTGAATGCTTCGGACGGGTGGTCTATACCCACAAAACCCACGAACGTATGGCCGATCGCTCTGCCGATACACTTCGCAGGTACAAGATTGTGCAAATCACTCTGTCAGCACTGACAAGTGCAGGGGCGATCGGAGTCCTGGTGGGAGAAGAATTATGGGTCGAGGTCGCGACTGTCGGCATTTCATTTATGACGCTATTTGTGGCGGCCTATCTGAAGAACTTCAACCCCGGTGCTATCGCCCAAAAACATCGTGACGCAGCCGCGAAGCTCTGGAACGTCCGAGAATGCTACCTCTCACTGCTAACCGATCTGTCGAGACTGCCATATGAAGCCGCAGTTGAGCGTCGCGACGAACTACAGGCCATGCTTGCAGCCCTCTATGAAGGAGCCCCTCAGACTGACGGAAAAGCCTACAAGGAGGCCCAAAGACGGCTGAAGGAGATGGAAGACATGACCTTCACGGATGACGAGATAGACTGTTTTCTTCCGCTCTCGCTAAAGCGATCCGGCGGACGGCCTAAGCAGAAAGAAGTCAATCAGACTGAAGGCAAAAGGTAAATAATGACAAAGAATATCTGTATTTTTTCCGATGGGACCGGTCAAATGGGCGGGTCTAGGCCAGACCAACGCCTTTCGAACGTCTACAAGATGTATCGCGCCATGCGTCCCGGCCCAGACTCACCAATTAACCCAAAGGATCAAGTCGCCTTTTACGATCCTGGGCTGGGTACGGGCGAAAGCGGGGGGCTCTTTGGCCGCGTTAAACCTATCCTCGAAAGTGCAGTCGGCACCGGCATCGATCACAATATCATCGATTGCTATGAACAAATCATCGCCCATTATGAGCCGGGCGACCGCGTGCTGTTGTTCGGCTTCTCGCGCGGGGCTTACACGGTCAGGGCACTGGCGAATGTCATGAACCTTTGCGGTATCCCAACAGAAATGCCCGATGGCAAACCCGTTCCGCGCCACGGGCCCGGTTTACGTGAGATCGCCAAGGATGCAGTGAAGTTTGTCTATAACCACGGTGCCGGAAAGCCTCGAGGGCAGAACCCTTACTTCAAGCACCGCGAAGAGCTTGGTCGCAGGTTTCGCCAGAAGTATTCAAGTGCCCCGCAGGAGGGCGACGAAAACCAAGGCAACGTCCAGCCGAACTTCATCGGGGTTTTCGATACGGTGGCGTCGCTGCGGACAGCAGTCGTGCGCACTTTGGTCTGGGGCAGTACCTTTGCAATCGGTGCCGCCTTCGTCGCCGGTCTTGTGCTAGGGTGGTCATTGCTTCTGGTCATTCCTCTTGGCGTCCTGCTCGGCGCGCTTATTTGGCAGCTGGGCTCTCTATTACTCGATAATTTCAAGTATTTCTCTGATGATCCTGATCGCAAACTGAAGATTTGGCGCCCGACAGACTGGCCGCAGATTCTGAAGACAGGACATTTCGCCGCTTGGAACAAGCGCAACTACGACATGTGGCTGGATCCCGACGTTAACCACGCCCGCCACGCAATGGCGATCGACGAAGACCGCGCAGACTTCCCGCGAGTCGGATGGGCGTCCCAAAAAGCCGCGATTGAGACCAAAGATCGAGAACCGGCTTGGCTCAAGCAGATCTGGTTTCCGGGTTGTCACAGCGACATCGGTGGCAGCTACCCCGAGGCCGAATCCCGTCTCAGTGATATCGCCCTAGACTGGATGGTGGATGAGTTGAGGGAGTGTGTGCCTTCAATCAAAATCAACGAGAATTATCTCAACCGCGCTCCTGACCCCTTGGGCCTGCAGCATCGCGAGGACGCGATCGTGAGATTAGGACCAATCAGCATCCCATGGAAAAAAGGAACCCGAGAAGTTGGCGATGATTTCCCTCTCCACCCATCTGTACAAGAACGCATGCAGGCGGCCGCGGTCGCTCAATTCGGGGAGGTCAAGCCATATCGACCGCAACAGCTGAGCAAGCGATGCGATCTGAGGCGTTTCTATGAGACGTAACAGCGTCTTCGGGTCTTTTTCGAAACAACTTTCTCTGCGCAGAGATGTGCGAGTTCACTTGCATCGATACCTAACGACCACAGCGATTGTTTCATTTGCCAAGTTGCAGCGTAGCATCCTGAAATTGATGTCGATCTCAACCTTTGGCAGAATATGGATGGCCTAGTCACAAGAATCGTGAGATATGTTTCGCCGCAAAACCGAGACAAGAAAAAGGGGAACCGTGGTCCCACGGCTCCCCTTTGGGCTCAGATCGTCTCCCCCTCGCTCGCCGATTAGGCGACCAAGGAGAGCCCCACGCCCGCGTCCTGCGCTTGATCGCCGCTGTCGATGAACGGGATGATCGAGAAGATCTGCCCGCCGCGCTGCTCTTCGTTCTGCACGGCGTTGACACGCAGATCGCCATCGGGCGTGTTGATCAGCAGCGACAGGTAGTCATTGCCCGTGCGGCTGCTTTTCGCCATCCAGGCCGAGCCGACGCGGATCGGTGTGCCCCGGGGCGAGCTGACCTCGATCCGGTAATCGGGGTGGGTCTCCTCGGATTTATAGCTGTTCTCGATCAGCATGAACTCCAGATCGAACATCATGTTGGCGATGTAGCCGGTGAAGGCGTTGTCGGCGTCCATAGCGGTCAGCTCGCCCGAGATCGAGCCGGATTTCATCAGGCCGTTCGAGACCAGCGGGATAATCTCGAATTCGCCGCTCTGGGCCGTGCGCGCTTCCTTCGTCTGCACCGCGTTGACCCGGAACGGGCCCAAGCCAACATCGATCTGCATCGAGATGTAGGGGTTGCCGCTGGTATTGCCGATCTCGTTCCAGGCCGTGCCGATGCGCACCTTGCGGCCTGTTTTGTTGACTGCCGTTACGTCAAAATCCGGGCTGCGTTCGGACATCTTGGCCCGCGCCTCCAACTGGATGGCGATGTCAAAGCGCGCCCCGTGGATCATGCCGGTGTACTCGGCGGCTGCGGTCTCGACATTGCGGGTGAGGGTTCCTGCGAACATGGGATGGTTCCTTTTGGATTGGCCGGTGTCTGACGTCCTTGCCAGCGCATCCGGGATTGCTTTCTCGACCCCTTGAGGGATCACAAATCAGAAAGCCTGCTTTCCTTTTTGCCCTGCCCTCAGGTCAGCGCTGCCGTCCCAATGGGGATGCCCCCGCGCCTCCGGGTGCTACGCCCCTCCCCTGCCCGTCTGGTCTTGATTGGCTGCCCGGATTTTCCGCGCCGTCCTCCGATCGCGCGATGAAGAACTCCGCCTCTTTTCCGTTCAACCGGTGCCCGCCCTGGTCGGTCAGGCCGATGCAGCTACCATTCGGCACATAGGTGATCAGGTACTGACCGAGCCTGTCCTTGTGGACAATGTAGCCGGTATTGGCCCAATGCACGGTCTGCCCGGCATCGACGGCGGCCTTGATTTCATCGAGAGTCATGCGAACCTCCTTACGAAGAATGGTGGGTAAACGACGCAAGAAGCCCGATCTTCCAACCGGGCTTCTGTGCGGCATTCATTTGGCGAAGAGCCGGGAGCTGTCAGGCGGTTTGCGTGGCTGGCCTTGCGCGCGCTGCCATCCAATCCTTCAGGCCAAGGACCGTTCTGCCGGCGGCGACTTCGGAGGCCCAGGCGGCCCTTGGGTCGCCGCAGGGCTCATCGCCGGGATGCCGGTCGATATGGCCATTGGCCATCCATGGCTCAGGCTGGATCCGACGCAGCCAGTCCGCCATACTCGGGATACGGCCCTGACAGTCTTCGCGGACATGCTGCTCGCCGATCCAGCGCACGGGTATGTCCCGACCCGCGCTATTGGTCAGGGTCAGACCGAAGACACGTTCGGCCTCGAACAGGCCTTGGGCATGGTGACGCAAGGCCCGGTGCGTGAAAAGCGCGAGGTGCTCTTTCGAGGCATCGAACCAGTCATGTATGGACTGATAGTCAGACGGCACTCCGCCGAATTTCCAGGCAGAGCTTTCAGCATGATGAAGCGGGTGGGCCATCTCACAGCCCCTCGTCATAGCTGTGCGAGCATTCGACATAGCGGTCGGCATGATCGAGGGTGATGCTGTCTAGTGCTATGTCCCAGGTCAGCGTGCCGTAGCCGCCCTCGTTGTTTTCGAACCCCGGGTGATGGTGATAGGCGAGCGACCAAGCGAAGTCGCCAACCCCTGTCGCAAGCGGCTCCGGTAGTTTGACCTCAGCGGGCTGCACCGTGACATCCTCGACATTGCCAGAGTCGCCATAGCCTTCGTATTCAGCGGTGACCTCGCTGACGCCAAGCGCGCGTAGTTGCGCAAGCAGCTCCGCTCGGGATGCCTTTAGGGTGGTTTCGCGCCCTGCGCGCCACTGAGCCGCCATTGCGGCATAGTCGATCTGGGGATTGGTCATGGGTCTGTCCTCTTGTCAGAAGTTGGGGGGCCAGGCGTCGCATTGGTCAGCGCGCGCCCGGAAAGCGCAGACCGGCCAAACCCCGATCCGCGACGCCCGACCCAAAGCCCGCTTTGGCTTTTCAGGCGGCTTGGTCTGCCGTGATGGCAGGCCTCTGCCCCACGATCAGGGCCAGAATGCTTCCCGTGTCGATCCCGTCCCCATGCGGCAGGAAAACCCGCAGCTGGAAAGCGATGATCTCGGTGAAGCAGCCGAGGGCCTTGAGACCCTCAATCATGCCCCGATCCGCACCAGAGAGCTCGAGGCGCATCTCGCCTTCGACCCGGCGACGGGTCAGCGTCAGACCCCGGCCCAGATCGACCGGCGCGGTGGTGCCGAGGGCGGCAGTCAGTATCTCTTGCGGCGTTTGCGGGTTGGAGACAAGGAAGCAGGCGCGGAGCGCGGCCGCCTCTTCTTCGCTCAACGTGCGCCCGATCATCGCGGTCGCCCCGTCGGGCGTGACCCGGTAGATGCGCTCATTGGTGGCCGGAATGTCCTTCCAGATCGGCAACAGCAGCCCGGTCAGCAGGTAGAGCTTGGTCGTGGTGGTTTTTGGCAGGGACGCAGCCTCGGCATCCCAAAGCCCTTCAAACTCGGACCTGCCGATCTCTTCCCAGGCCGAGGACGCGAACCGCGTTTCCTCCAGATAGCTCGACCCGTTGGGCCGCACTGTCTTGCGCATGAGCGTGACGATGTCCTCGTCATACATCTGCATGGGGCGCGCCGAGATGAGCGCCGCGCGCCCCGAGGCGCGATTGACCATCGGCAGCTTGTCAGGATTACGCGACATGGCCTCGTCGGCGCCCAGAATATAGACTGGGTCGGTCACCTCGAGCCCGATGATCCGCGTCACCGCGCCGGATTTCGGGCAGGTCCAGAGATCCTCGGTGGAAACCTGTTCGATCCTTTCGCCGCGCAGGGTTTCCACGCCGAGATCGAGCGTGCCCGCCGCGCGCGCCCGCTCAGACTGATCAGCGATCCGGCGCATGAACTCGGCAAAGAGCGCGTTCTGCATGTGGATGGGCAGCGCCAGCACCCGGTTCAGAAACCGTTGGATCGGGGGAAGCTCTTCGAGCAGCACACCGTCCTTGTCGATCAGCCGCAGGGCTGTCCAATCGGTGAAGCTCTCGTAGCGCATCGCCTCGGCGCGCCCGGCGGCAAGATCGGCAAAATACCCACGCAGCGCCGCCCGTGCGATCGGGCTTTCGAGATTGTCCTCCTCACGGAACATGCCCTGCGAGCCGGTCTCGCGCTGACCCTTGGTCAAGGCCCCCAGCTGGTCGAGGCGTTTGGCTATAGTCGACGTGAAACGCTTCTCGCCATGCACATCGGAGGTGCAAACGCGAAATAAGGGCGCGCTGACCTGAGCCGAGCGATGCGTGCGGCCCAGCCCCTGGATGGCCGCATCGGCGCGCCAGCCGGGCTCCAGCAGGTAGTGCCGCCGCCGTTTCTGGTTCTTCGCCGTCTGCGCCGCGTGATAAGACCGGCCCGTGCCACCAGCATCCGAGAAGATCAGGACATCCTTCTCGCCGTCCATGAAGGCCTGAGTCTCGGAGGAATTGCTGCTGGCGGCGCGCTTCTCGATGAAGAGATGGCCGTCCTCAGCCTTGAGCGGCCGGACGGAGCGCCCCGTGACCTCGGCAACAGCCTCGTCGCCGAGCGCCCAGAGGATCTGGTCCAGCGCCGAGGGGATCGGCGCCAGCGTCATCAACTCCATCATGGCCGCGTCGCGCAGGGCGAGCGCCTCGCGCGAGACGACCAGCGCGCCTGTCTCATCGCGGAGCGGTTCGGCCACCATGTTGCCGTCGATCTCGACCAGCTTTTGCGCATGAATCGGGAAGGCCTGTTCGAGGTAGCCCAGCAGGTAGTCACGCGGCGTCAAGGCACCCTCGACGAGCTCGTCTTCCAGGTCCATCGTCTCAAGCCGACGTTTCAGCAGGCTCTCACCCGTCGAGACCACCTGGATGACGCAAGCCTTGCCCGCCGCCAAATCGTCCTCGATGGCGCGGATGATGGTCGGGGCTTTCATGCCCATCAGGAGATGGTTGAAGAAACGCTGCTTCGTGCTCTCGAAGCGGGACTTGGCCGAGGCGCGTGCGGCCGAGGCATTGGTCTCGCCCGAGGCATCGTTGACGCCAGTCGCGGTTAGTGCAGCCTCGAGATTGTGGTGGATCGTGCGGAAGGCACCCGCATAGGCGTCGTAGATCTCGATCTGGGCCGGGGTGAGCGCGTGTTCGAGCACGTCATACTCCACGCCGTCGAAGCTGAGGGCGCGGGCCGTGTAGAGGCCGAGCGTCTTGAGATCACGGGCGACCACCTCCATGGCAGCGACACCGCCTGCCTCCATCGCCGAAACGAAACTCTCGCGGCTTGGGAAGGGGTATTCGGGGCCTTGTCCCCAGAGACCGAGACGCGCGGCATAGGCCAGGTTGTGCACGCTCGTGGCGCCCGTGGCCGAGATGTAGAAGACGCGGGCGCGCGGTGCTGCCAGTTGCAGCCGCAGGCCAGCAAGGCCCTGCTGCGAGGGTTTGACCCCCCTGCCCTGCTCGGACCCCGCCGCGTTCTGCATGGCATGGGCCTCATCAAAGGCCAGCATGCCGTCGAAGTCTTCGCCCATCCAGTCGAGGATCTGGCTCAGCCGCGTGGTGCCGCATTTGCCTGCCGAGCGCAGCGTGGCGTAGGTCACGAAGAGGATACCGTCACCCATTGGGATGGGCTGGTCCGGTTTCCATTTGGAGAGCGGTTGGATGTCGGCGGGCGAGCCGCCGAGATCGGTCCAGTCGCGTATCGCGTCCTCGATGAGCGTCGCGGATTTGGAGACCCAGATCGCCTTCCTGCGGCCGGCCAGCCAGTTCACCAGGATGAGCCCGGTGCATTCGCGCCCCTTGCCGCAGCCGGTGCCGTCGCCGAGGAAATACCCGAGGCGATAGGCACATGCCTCCGGGTATGCATCGGCGCGCGTCAGCTTGATCTGGTCGTCATCGATGGTGAACCGTCCTGGCAGGTCGCGCCCATGTGCATCATGCGCCATGATGATGGTCTCGAGCTGCGCCTCGGAGAGATGTCCCTCCTCGATCAGCTTGCCGGGCAAGAGCAAGCCATCGCTGTCCGTGTTTGAGGGCATCGGCGGAGCAACGGAGGCCATGGCAATGCTCTCGACCAGCGGCGTGGGATGTTCCTGCGCGCCCGCGATCTCGATTCGCTGAGGACGGTAGCGCGCATAGATATCCGAGACGGGCGTGTTGTCGCGCGGAGTCTCAAAGCTTGTGAAGGTGAGCGAGCGGACGGCATTGGCCCGGGGTTTGGAGGCGGCAACAGGCGAAGCGGCGGTCTTGCGCGGGGCAGATGATGGAAGGCCCGGCCGCGCATGGGGGATCCTTGCGGCCCGCTCGGCGGAGCGTATCTGAGACCGGGTCGTGGCCACGGCGTCGACATATGCCAAGGCTTCATCCAGATTCTGCACACTTGCCCGGAAGAACACGCCATCCTCCTGCACCTTGTCGAAGACCATCAGTTGGGTTTCCACAGTTGTGCCGAGCTTGCGATAGACCTGCCCCGGCATCGTGAGGGCCAAGCGCGGCGTCAGGAGACCGCAGGCGCGGGACCAATGCGCGGCATCGCGTTCGGGCGTGAATCCCGGCGGCATGATCGCCACCAGCCGCCCGCCGGGTGCCAGGCGCTTTGCCGCCGCGATGAGATGTTTGGCGGCGATGTGCTTGTCGCGGGATCGGTCGACCGAGGAGGCGAAGGGCGGATTCATCACCACGACGTCGGGTAGAACCGGCGTCTGCAGCAGATCGTCGATATGCTCGCCGTCATGGCCCGTCACCTCGCCACCGAAAACCGCGCGCAGGAGGTGCTGGCGAAAGGGGTCAATTTCATTGAACACAAGCGTGGCACCGGCCCGGGCGGCGAAAGCGGCCAGGGCACCAGTGCCAGCCGAGGGCTCCAGCACGGTCTCGCCCTTGCGGATCGCAGCCGCCTGCACCGCAAGTGCGGCAAAAGGCAGCGGCGTGGAAAACTGCTGCAGCCGGATCTGCTGCTCCAACCGGCGCGTTTCCGTCAGAAGCCGCGAGGCGAGCAGCTTTGCAACGGCGATGTCGCCTGCCGCGCCGCCCCCACGTAGCAGCATCTGGATGGCCGCGGCCTGCATCAGGTCATAGGCCATGCGCCAGTCCCAGGCACCCCCGGCATCGCTGCCATGGAACGTCTCGCGCATGATACGCACGAGCGCTGAACTGCGCAGGGGCTGGTTGTCGACCTCCGCGCCAATCTGCGCGAGGGCAGAGGTGAGGTTAGCGTCGGATTCAACAGGATTGGGGAGCGTTGAGAGAGGCTTGGACATGGGAAATTCCTTTGGATCAGGGTCTGAGTTCCAAAGGACAAAAAGCCCGCTCTACACTTTGAAGGCGTAGAGCGGGCAATTTCTTAGCGGGGGGCCTGCACCCCGATCATGGCCACTGCTGCGCAGCATGAAGAACGCGCAAAATGGTCACCATCTCAGGGCTTTCAGCATAAACCACGATGTAGTTCGGCCGAACAACCATCTCCCTAGTCCCATCCACACGGCCCGCGCGGTACATCTGAGGGCGTTCTGGAAGGAGGGACGTCTTGTGTTCAATCTCGTCTTTGAGAACTTGGGCGGCATCCGGGTTGTCGTCAGAGATGTAGTCAATGATTGCCAGCAAGTCGGCTATGGCCGTGGCTTTCCATTCAAGATTTCGCAAGGCGCTTCCCGTCAATCAATGCCTGGGCGTCTTGCATCGCCTTGGCATGGGGCGTTGTGGGCCTTGGATCGTCCAGCGCTTCCTGTACCTTCGCCCTGAACCAGGCGTCATAGGCATCCGGATCAGCGGTCAATCCGGCAGGCAAGCCGCCTTCTGCGGCCACGCGGGTCAGAAGAATACGAACCGCGTCGGAGAGCGTCAGACCGACGCCCGCAAGTGCGTCCGAAGCCTGTGCTTTCAGCTGATCGTCAACACGGACATGAAGCATGGATGTTTGAGCAGGCATGGATGGTCCTCCAGTTGATGGGAGTGATGTATCTCATTTGAGATACGAATTCAAGTCGGCAGTATGTGCGCGCGTGGTCCCGTGGTGTTGTCTCAGCGGGAAACTCAGCCACCCTGCCCCGCCAGAAACTCCGCCAGCACAGGACTGGTCGCGACTTTCGCGGAGCTGAGCAACTCCGAGCCCGCAAGCGAGGCCTTCGACAGGCGTACGAGCCCACCGGTTTCCTCGATGCGGTAGCAGCGGCGTTTTTGCCGCCCCCGCCTGTAGTGCGTCGCAGTGACGATCTGGCAGGTGCTGCCATCGGTGAGCGTCACAGGGGTGGCGAGCTTGATCTTGTCGCCTTCCTCGTAATCCGGGATCGCAGCCCAATCCCGGCAGCGCTGACGCCAGTCCTTGGCGTAGCTGTCCGGGTCTTTCAGGTCGGAGAGGAGCTCGATCAGCCCAAGCGGAGCACGAGACTCGTTCGGGCCAGCACTTTCCTCCATGTCCTTGTAGCCCCAGCAGCCGTCATCGTATCGGGTGAGGAAGACAGCCCCGAAAGTGACGGAGCCATCCGCATCGGTCACATAGGTCGCGTCTTCGACTGGGGTGCCGTCAATATTGGTGACCCTTGCCGCCGCATACCAGGTGGAGCCAACCTTGCAGGCTTTCACCAGTTCGGTCTTGCGCGTGTCGCCCTCGAAGGTGCAAAGCCGCGTGATTTCCGCTTTCTCATCCGCATAGGTCTGGACGCGGCGGTCCGTGTAAAACAGCCAACCCATCACGCCACCCTTCGGTCATCGAGTTCCATCAGCGCATCGAGGGGCACGCGATAAGGCTGCATCGCGTCGAAATCCTCGCAATTGCCGCAGTTCTGCACAATTGCGAAGGTATTGCAGGCATCCTTGAGGATGACCCGGAAGGTACCGCCAAGACCCGAGGGCACCTCGTAGGTTCCGCCGATGAGATAATCCGAGGCCCGGCGCACGAAGACGCGGATGCTGTGGCCATCGGTGGCGAGCCGGATCGCCCCCTGCCCCCGGTCGATGAGCACCTGCAAATCGTCGAGGATGTCGGTGTAGAACTGGCCGGTCAGATCACGAAACGCCATGCGGCGCTGCGCCATCCAGTCTGTATCCCGAAACGGGTTCATGCCATCGGCGAAGGCAAAGGAGGGATCGGCCTGCTCGGTCGTGACGATGCGGGTGGTCGTGCCATCGATGCCGTTTGAGCGCAGATGCACACCATTGCCGACGATGAGGATCAGGGCGGGCCTGTCCACGGGTCCGTTCCAGTTGGGCAGGAAGGTTTTGCAGGCGCGCGCATGGGCGATTTGCGCCGCGACAGCGGACGCAGAGAACTTGAGAATAGCCATGGGGATGTCTTTCTGTTCGGTTTGGAAGAGGGTCGACCCGCGCGGGTGGTATGGTCCACGCGCGGGTCGCGTGATGGCTCAGGCCGCTTGCGCGACCTCGCCGTCAGGTTCCGGGGTTTCCGTGATCGGCGCCGTCTCATCACAGGCGCCACCGGCGGTCTGCATCATCGGCGGGCACCAGGCGGCCACGGCAGCGCGCTGCGCGTCCGTGAGTGTGGCGAAGGGTTCGGCGAAGAGCTTGTCGCAGAAGGCGACGATTTCCTTCTTGCTCGACGAGGCCAGCGTCACCGCCTCCTGGGCGAGACCCAGATCCTCGCCGAGGATATTCAGGAGCCAGGCCTTCTTGAAGCGGTTGAAGAGCGCCGCATTAGGCGTCCAGTGGGCGCGGATGTCGGGCATGATCTCGATCTCGAAGTCATGCATCAGGCTGTCGCGCCGAGGATCCCGCGCGAAGCAGGACTGCGTGGTGCTGGCCGTGGCATAGGCGACGAGCTTGGCCTTCTCGCCCGGCTTCAGCGCGCGAAACGCCGCGAACTGATCGGCGGGCGCGCGGGTGTCATCGAGCCAGGACAGATCAAGCGCATCATGCGCCGCCGCCACCTGCTCAAGCGAGGTCTCGTCGATCTCGTCCAATTTGGCATGGCTGCGGTATTCCTTGCGGGCATCGATCTTGATCGCCTGCGTGACACTCATGCCGCTGGCCAGAACGTCGCTCACCAGCTTGAAGAGCGTCAGATCGAGCGTGGCTTCCGGATGCAGCGCCATCGCGGCCCCAAGCGCCATGGCTCGCTCGGTCTTGAGGTCCTCAGCCAGTGAGGCCGGGTAGGTGATTTCTCCGGCGTCCGGGGCTTCTTCCCCGGTCGGGCTAGGCGAGGAGCCGCGTGCGCCCTCCTCTTTCACGGTGTCTTCCGGGCGGACGAGGCCAACATGGAGGGTCACCTGCCCGCCCGACCAGGACGCGATCGCCCCAGACCGCGCGAGGTCCTCGGCGCTGTAGGCCTCCTGCAGATCGCGCGCTTCCTCTTCCAAGGCGTCCACGCGCTCGTAAAGGGCATTGTAGGCACCGTCCTCGAGCCCCTCATTCTCCATCTCGAGCTGCAATTTCTCAAGCTCGGCGGTGATCTCATCGATGCGCTTCTGGGCAGCCTCATCCGGCTCGATCGGGCCGGGATAGACGCGGCCGTAGTCGGCCATGGTCGCGTAATCATAGCGGACCATCGCATCGGCCCAGGCAAAGCCCAGCTTTATGCGAGCCTCTTCGGCGGCGGCACCGAGCTTCTCGAGCAGGATGGTCTCGACCAGCGTCGCATCCTCAAGAACGGAATGCTCTTCCAGAAGATCGGCCGCGACAGCGCCGCCGCGTGCCTCGTAGTCTTCGCGCACGAAAGCCCCGATATCGTCGCTGACCTGCACCCCGCGGGATTTGAGTGCCTGACGGACAGTGTAGGCTTGCAGATAGCTGTCTTCCTTGGTGAGTGCCTCGAAGACCTCGCGCTGCACCTCCTGACTCGGGTGCTCGGCAAAGGCTTTCATCGTGTCGAGTGTGATCCTCTTGGCCCGGGCCGCCGCGCGAATGTCGGGGTGGATGAGCCCATAGCGCAGGCGGCCTTTTACGGCGGCCACCGTGGTGCCGAAGGTCTTTGCGATGGTCTCGGGCGTCTGGCCGTCGACCTCCATCATCCGGGCGAAGGCCTCGAACTCGTCGATGGCATTCATCGGTGCCTGGGTGATGTTCTCGGCGAGCGACAGCGCCGTGGTGACGTCGCACTCCTCAGGGACAAGGCGGCAGTCCACCTTGGTTTTCGCCGTGAACCCCTTGCTGGCCTTGTCAGCGATCAGCTCCTTCAGGGCTGCATGGCGCCGGCCACCGGCGAGGACAGCATATTTGCCATCGAGCTTCTGGACGAGGAGCGGCTGGAGCAGGCCCAGCACAGCGATGCTGGCCTTCAGATGCGCGATGTTCTCGGGGTCATAAGTTTCCGGCGCGTTGCTGCGCACATTGGCTGGATGCGGGACCAGATCGCCGATGGCGACGGTGAGAGGGGCAAAGCTTGTGGTCATGGGATATCCTTCCAGGTGGGTGAGATGCGGCCCGCGCGCTTGCGCGTGACCAATCCCCGGCTTCAGGGATCACCACGACAAAGGGCCCACTTTCCCTTTGAGGGGTCAGTGGGCCTTCATCGCCTGGGGTTTCAGGAGGGGGTGTCCCCTGCCCTACCAGTCGCGCGCCAGCATGATGGTCAGCACGCGCATGGTGGTGTCGGGATTGTCCGGGGTCTCGGCGCCGTAGCGGAAATCCGAGTCTGCCTCATAGAGATCGATCTTCCAGAACACGGTCTCGCCCCGGATCTCGACCGCCCCGAAATCATGCCAGCCTTCGGGATCATTCTCGGGCTCGAACGTGTCGAACGCCCCCGCGGCTTTCACCGCCTCGGCCATGAAGCCATCGCCAGCCTCCATAAGCGAACGGGTGACATGCATCCGGCCCTGGATGGGCTGCGCGGGCGGCACTCCGAGGCATGCGAGCTTGCGAAACGCGTCGTTCTGCGCCGCGATCACACTCGGATCTGGCCGGTCTTGCTGGGGTTGAACGGTCATGGACATGGGGATCTCCTTTGAGAAGTTGAAACACCCTTCCCAAAGCCTGCTTTTTCTTTTCCGTGCGGCGGATGAATCGAGGCCGAAGGCGCCCTACCCGAGCAGCCCCTTGGGTCTGTAATTCGGGTTGGGGATGGTTTCGATCCAGCCGCCTTGGTGCTTTATGTTCTCGAGCGCTGCCGAGAGCGGATACGCGCCCTCAGACGCGCTCCACCAATAGGCACCGCGCTTCAAGGTGATGATCTTGCGGCGGCCGTCGTTGAAGCAGGCCACCCGCAGCGTTTTGGGTTCCTTACGTGACATGGGTGTCTCCGTTCTCCGTGTGGTCAGGCGACCTCGGCGCTCTGCCCTGCCTTGCCCGCCTCCGATCTGGCGATCAGGTAGTCGCAGGCACTTTGCGCGTCAGCGGCATGCCGGAAAATCGCACCCTTGTCCGACCGAAGAACGCGCAACCAGTTGTGGAGGTAGGCGGCATTCATCTCGAGCGTATGCGCCGTGAAGCCGAGCGTCTGACCCAGGAACACCGAGGTCAATTCCGCGACGATCT